>Ga0308018_10000407_pt1 | contig 22304 bp, 19 predicted proteins | sample Neamet282_FD_203130 | JGI IMG/M metagenome (GOLD analysis project Ga0308018, IMG submission 203130) | Marine microbial communities from water near the shore, Antarctic Ocean - #282 | ecosystem: Environmental > Aquatic > Marine > Unclassified | place: Southern Ocean | collected 2014-10-01
GATCCACTAGATTCAAGCTCACGTCAGCTAGATCCACTAGTGATTGGCCAAGAGCACTACGACATTGCTCGTGGCGTTCAGGGTATACTTCAGCGCTACAAAGAACTGAAAGACATCATCGCCATCTTAGGTATGGACGAATTGTCTGATGAAGACAAGCAAGCGGTAACGCGTGCTCGTAAGATTCAGCGTTTCTTGTCTCAGCCTTTCTTCGTAGCTGAAGTATTTACCGGCGCTTCTGGTAAGTACGTATCACTTAAAGACACAATTGCTGCCTTTAAGGGTATTTTGGCTGGTGAATACGACGATCTTCCAGAGCAAGCCTTCTACATGGTTGGCGGCATTGAAGAAGTAGTTGAGAAAGCTAAGAGCATGTAATTGCACGGGCTTAATGCTATTGGCTATGGCTGATAGCTTAAGCCTTGCTTAAGAGGATAATCATATGGCTACCAGTGTAGATTGCGACATCGTTAGTGCAGAAGAATCCGTCTTTTCAGGTAAAGTACAGTTTATTTCGCTTACAGGTACGTTAGGTGAGCTCGGTATTAGTCCGGGTCACACACCACTACTTAGTGAAGTGAGGCCAGGCCCTGTGCACATGCGCATGGAATCTGGTGAAGAAGACGTATTTTATGTGTCGGGTGGGTTCATAGAAGTTCAACCACACAAGGTGACCTTGTTGGCTGATACCGCACTTCGCGCAGCAGACTTGAATGAAGCTGCTGCAGAAGAAGCTAGTCGCCAAGCCGAACAGGCAATGGCAGACAAAAGCTCTGAGTTTGAATACTCACGTGCAGCTGGCCAATTGGCCGAAGCCACCGCTCAACTACGTACTTTGCGTCAGATTCGTCAGAAGCTAGGCAAATAAGTAGTTTATAGTGAACACCTAAAAAGGCAGCCTCGGCTGCCTTTTTTGTACCCAGAAATAGGCGATCGGACTTTGGCGTCACCACAGCCCGCTATTGACCAAATACTTACTCACCAAAATAAAACAAACTGTGATGAACTTTAGTCACATAAAACGTCTAAACTAAAGACTAGAATTTAATACAGCTCCACAAGGATCGTTAATGTCGTTAGAAGTCATTATTCTCGCAGCAGGAAAAGGCACACGTATGCGCTCTGACCTGCCTAAAGTGCTGCATTCACTGGCAGGAAAACCAATGTTGGTGCATGCCGTTGAGCAGGCCCAAACTCTCCAGCCTGCACGTACACATATTATTGTGGGCCACGGTGCAGAAGAAGTAGAGAAAGTGGTTAGCCCTATGGGTGCCGAATGTGTGACGCAACTTAAGCAGTTAGGCACAGGCCATGCAGTGGCACAAGCCATGCCTAAGGTCGATAACGATGCCATAGTGCTGGTTCTGTACGGTGATGTTCCCCTCGTTCCTGCAACACTAATGCAACAGTTAGCGCACCAAGCGCAGCACGGTGATTTAGCCATCCTCACGGTGATACTAAATGACTCAAACGGATACGGACGTATTGTGCGTAATGATAAAGGGCATATCCAAGCTATCGTGGAGCACAAAGACGCCAATGCAGAGCAGTTACAAATCAAAGAGATTAATACCGGCATTTTGGCAGCTAAGGCAAGTTTGCTAAATGTATGGTTACCACGCATCAAAAATAACAATGCTCAAGGTGAAATATACCTTACAGATATTGTGGCTATGGCCGTTGCCGATGGCGTAGGTATTAGCCACCTTCAGCCAGACTTCCCGCAACAAACCCAAGGTGTAAACGACCGTGTGCAATTGGCCGAGCTAGAGCGCTGGTACCAGCAGCAGCAAGCCAATAACCTATTGCGAGGGGGTGTGCAATTGGCAGACCCCAGTCGGTTTGATTTGCGTGGTGAACTGACTGCAGGTAAAGACATATACATCGACATTAATGTCATCTTTGAAGGGCAGGTTCAATTGGGTGATGGCGTACACATTGGCCCCAACTGCCACATCAAAGATGCTCACATTGGAGCTGGCACACGGATTTTCGCAAATAGTGTAATTGATCAGGCGCAAGTTGCAGAAAACTGTAACATTGGGCCTTTTGCAAGGCTAAGACCCGGCACCATACTGCATGACAATGCCAAAGTAGGTAATTTTGTCGAAACCAAAAAGACCACCTTGGGCAAAGGTTCTAAAGCCAATCACTTTACCTATCTAGGTGATACGGTTGTCGGTGAAAATGTAAATATAGGTGCGGGCACCATTACCTGCAACTATGATGGTATCAATAAGTTCAAAACCATCATTGCTGATGGCGCCTTTATTGGCTCAAATAGTTCCATCGTTGCTCCGGTGACCATTGGCGCAGGGGCCACAATTGGTGCAGGGTCCACCATTACTAAAGATGTACCTGATGGCAACCTAGCCATTGCTCGCGGCAAACAACGCAATTTAGCCACCTGGGCTAAACCAGTAAAAATTTAACCAAGGAAGACAAACCATGTGCGGAATAGTTGGCGCAATTGCTAAGCGAAATATCACCAGTATATTACTAGAAGGCCTAAAACGGCTAGAATATCGTGGCTACGATTCCTCTGGTGTGGCGATTTTAACTGATCAAGGTTTGCAGCGTACCCGCCGTGCGGGCAAGGTGGCAAGTTTAGATTCTGCCTTAACGGCGCAGCCGCTAACAGGAAACTTAGGGATTGCCCATACCCGTTGGGCTACACATGGCATCCCTAATGAAACTAATGCCCATCCACACTGGTCTCACAGCAGTTTAGCCGTAGTTCATAACGGCATTATCGATAATTTTGAATCGATTAAAGCAGATCTAATTGTTACAGGATACGGCTTTGAAAGTGATACAGACTCCGAAGTAATCGCCCACTTAATTCACCGCAATCGTAAGCAAGGCATGTCTTTAACGGCAGCGGTACGTGATGCTGCAAGCCGCTGTGAAGGTGCCTATGCGTTAGGTGTAGTGGATGAAACCCAGCCAGACTTGTTGTTAGCAGCACGTAAAGGTAGCCCGCTAGTGATTGGCCTTGGCAGTGATGAAAATTACATAGCGTCGGACCAACTCGCCCTGTTACAAGTTACCGACCGGTTTATGTTTTTAGAAGACGGTGACGTTGCGGAAATCAGCCGGACGCATGTTACGGTTACCGACATTAATGGAGCAACCGTAGAGCGCCCGAGCCACCGTTACGAACACAGCGAAGAAAGTAGTGACAAAGGGGCCTATAAGCACTACATGTTAAAAGAGATTAACGAGCAACCTATGGTTGTGGCCAATCTCATTTCCCAGCAGATTATTTCTGGCCAGTTGCAAAACATTCTTGATGATAGCGCTATTGAAACGCTATCAAAGGCAAAACACGTACAGATCATTGCTTGTGGCACTAGCTACCTTGCCGGTAGGGTGGCGAAATACTGGATTGAAAGTTTGGCAGGGCTTCCTTGTCAAATTGAAGTGGCCAGCGAATACCGCTACCGTCAGGCTGTAGTGTCTGAAGATACTCTGCTGATCACCTTGTCTCAGTCTGGCGAAACGGCAGATAGTTTGGCGGCTTTGCGTCACATCGACAAAACCAAATTGGCCGCCAGCCTGGCTATTTGTAACGTTGCATCAAGTAGCTTGGTCCGTGAATCAGACATGGTGCTATTAACACAAGCCGGGCCAGAGATCAGTGTGGCGTCTACTAAGGCGTTTACCACTCAATTGATCACCTTGCTGCACCTTACCTTGTTATTGGCCAAGCAGCGTTCAGACATTGACATATTGCCCATTATCCATGCTATGGAAACACTGCCTGGGGTGCTGCAGCAATGTTTACAGATTGAACCCAAGATTGAAGCACTGGCGCAACGGTTTGCTGATAAACACCATACGTTATTCCTCGGTCGAGGCAGCATGTACCCAATCGCCGCGGAAGGCGCCCTGAAGCTAAAAGAAATCTCCTATATCCATGCTGAGGCATACCCTGCTGGAGAGCTCAAGCACGGACCTTTGGCCCTAGTAGATGCAAGTATGCCTGTCGTTGTGGTTGCACCTAAAGACGACATGCTTGATAAACTCAAGGCCAACATGCAGGAAGTACGTGCCCGTGGCGGTGAACTGTTTGTTTTTGCTGATGCTAACGCCAAAATGGCAGCAGATGACGCCACTCATGTCATTGTGGTACCAGAAGTGCATGAACTGTTAGCGCCAATAGTCTACGCCATTCCTATGCAGTTATTGTCTTATCATGTAGCCATAATCAAAGGTACCGACGTGGACCAGCCGCGTAACTTAGCTAAATCGGTTACTGTAGAGTAATTTCGAACAGGGCATTAAAATGAGCAAAAAGGTTTTTATCGGGGGAAAAATTAGTCGATTAGATTATTTATTACTTCCATCGACGCTGGTGCGTTTTTTGTTGTGGTTATTGAGTGTGGTGGCAGTGCTGGCCCTGTTTGGCGCTTTGACCCTTTCTGCACAGCGAACAGCATTTGAAAGCGACGCACACGACGCAATTAATCATATACATGAACAGCTTGTAATCAATGATGCGGCGTTAACTAGTTTTGCTAGCTTACTTGCTGGTATTGGCCCCAACAACCTTCCGGCAGCACGCCAGTTCACCAAGAGTATGCGAGATGCGTACCCGCATATTTATATGTTCGAGGCTATGATTAGTGTTGATCCTGCTGATAAAGCTCAACACCAGCAACACATGCGTGAGTTGGGTTACCAAGACTATAAGATCACGCGTTATGGCTCAAAGAAAAAATTCAATATGGTTGATGGACGGGGCATGCACTTTCCTATTTTTTTTATAGACCCCTTTCTTGAGTCCGTTAAAGGCATCATGGGTTTTGACATGCTGTCTGTACGTACCATGAGGGAACCTATTTTGGCCTCATTGGCCTCGGGCGAAGTTTTTGCCTCTAAACCTTATAAGCTACGAGAGGGCGGGCGTGGTTATACATTAATCAAGGTACTTAATGAGTATAATAAAGCGAGTCCCAAAAAGTATCACCTAGAGGATTCCAAAGACCCTGGTTATGCGCAAGGTGGCATGGGTGTTTTGCTGGTAATTAAGACAGATACAATGATTGCGTCTGTGGCCGATATTGTACCTTCGGCGCATATTCGCTTACTTTACGGTGCAGAGCGTGAGCTAGCTGCAGAAGAAATACTCCCCCAAGGAGTCTCTGCACCTATTTTTGAAATAGATACCTTTGTGAAAGAGCGCGATCTAGGTGACTTGAGACAGCCTTTTACCCTGTCTATACAACAGCCTGGGGGGCTGTATGCGTATGATCTGCAACTCATGATGCTTTTGTTATTAGCCATGTGTATTGGCTACGGCGCATACTACCGTGTGGTAATTGCCAAATATAGACTTATGCAGCAACGAAATTCTGCGTTGGTAGAGCTAAATCATCAGTATGCTCATTTAGAAGTGATGGTTGCAGAACGAACAAAAGAATTACAGCGAAAGAGTGACGAAAATACCAATTTGGCACAACAGCTGATCCGTGTGCAGGAGGACCAAATTTTGCACATTGCTAGGGAGCTGCATGATGAGTTTGGCCAAACCCTTACGGCCATTAAAATTAATGCCCATATACTGGAAGGTGCTGAGAACATGCAAGAGGTTGCAACCTACGCTCAAGACATCACCTCCCAAGCAGATGGGCTGTATGAGACCATGCGTGATATGATTCAGCGCCTAAGGCCAGAGGCATTAGACATGTTTGGTTTAAAGGTGGCTATTGAACAGTGTATTCTGGCGTTCCATTTAGACGAACAAGAGATTGAGTTAGACCTTAATATTGATGACTCGGTGAATGAGTTGGAAGAAATATATACCATCGCAAGCTATCGCATAGTGCAAGAATTGGTAAATAATACAGTGAAACACGCTAAGCTAACTAAATTGGAAGTGAGGCTATACGTGTCTAACCAACACATGCATATTGTTGTTAAAGATAACGGTATTGGTTTTGATCCACTAAAGCATAAATTGGGTTTTGGTTTGTCTGGAGTGGATGAGCGTGCGCGATCTTTAGGTGGCGTTGTTGATATTCGCACCGTGATTGATGAAGGCGTAGAGGTTTACGTCCATATTCCCTTGCGGGCAAGCTAACCACACACGTATATGGAGGAAGTGCCTTGGACTTAGGTGTCAGACTAAAAACCATTCGTAAGCGCCTAGGGCTTTCGCAACGGCAGTTGGCTAAGCGTGCGGGGGTGACGAATAGCACCATTTCCATGATTGAAAAAAACACCGTGAGCCCTTCCTTTAGCTCTTTGCTTAAGGTACTCAAGGGGTTTCCCATGGGCGTGGAAGAATTTTTCACAACTGACCTAGTCATGAGCAATCAAGTTGTTTTTAAGGCGGGTGAGCAAGCAGATATGAGCGCTCAAGGGGTGGCCATCAAACTCATTGGTCACAGTGTGGCAGAGCGCAATATTTCTATGCTTAGCGAAACCTATCCTCCTGGCGCCGATACAGGTGAAGATATGATCATGTACGATGGTGAAGAAGCTGGCATTGTGGTGCAAGGTGAAATTGAACTCACAGTAGATCAGCAGGTTTATCAGTTAGTTACAGGGGATGGCTATTTTTTCCATACCCATCTGCCCCATCGGTTTCGTAACTTAGGTGATGTTACTGCCAAAGTGGTGAGTGCCAACAATGGCAATGTATCTCATTAATTCAACCTTGCTATTACTACAGCATATCCCGTAAACGATACCAGGCCATGGCCAACATAAGTGCTGGTGTTTTAAACAGCGTGCCGCCAGGAAAGGGTAAGTGGCTAATTTCATTGAATAGATCAAATCGTTCAGTTTGTCCTGCCACCGCTTCAGCTAGTAGCTTCCCAGCCAAGCCTGTTGCGGCAATACCGTGGCCTGAAAAACCTTGAGCAAAATATAAGTCTTTGCCAATGCGACCAAAGTGAGGCCCACGGTTCATGGTGATGGCAACATTACCACCCCAAGAATAGTCCATATTAACGTCTGCCAATTGTGGGAACACGCCTAACATACGCTGACGCATAGAATGGGTGAGGTTTGGGGGTGCTAAGGTAGAGTAGCTAACTCGGCCACCAAACAACATACGATAATCTGCCGACATGCGGAAATAATCCAGTACAAAATTAATGTCAGCAACGGCCATGTTATTGTTGATCAAGGCTTCAGCACGAGCTTTTCCAAGGGGTTCTGTAGCGCCAATGTATGTGCCTACTGGCATTATTTTGTTACTAATCTCAGGCACCAATTTGCCCATGTAGGCATTTCCGCAAAACAGCACTTGTTGAGCGGTAATCTGTCCCTGCGCAGTATGGCAAACATTGGCTTTAGATTTTCTCGTCACCTTAGTTACTGCAGAATGTGTGTAAATGGTGACGCCTGCATCTAAAGCTGCTTTAGCTAAACCTAACGTGTAGTTGAGAGGGTGAATATGCCCCGAGTTAGCATCATAAAGCCCGCCCATATAGCGCTCGCTAGCCATTTTTGATTGCACTTGCTGCTTGTCCCAAAGGCTTAAGCTGGTATAGCCATACTGTTTTTCTAAAGAACCCTGCCATTCTTCGAGTTCCTGCATCTGCCGTGGTTTTATTGCGGCGTGTAGGTGGCCTTGTTGCAGGTCACATTGAATGTGATGTTGGTCCACGCGTTGTCGCAAGGTATCAATGGCTTCTACAGACATGTCCCACATTGCTTTGGCTGCTATATTGCCAGCAGACTTTTCGATCACGGACATATCGCAGCCAAAACCAAAAATCATTTGCCCACCGCTGCGTCCAGAAGCACCCCAGCCTACTAAGTTAGCTTCAACAACGGTAACTTTATAACCTCGTTCGGCCAAATTTAAGGCTGCGCTAAGCCCGGTAATTCCGGCACCTACTACGCATATGTCTGCAGTGTGGCTACCTTGCAATGTGGCGCACTGAATCTGTTGATTAGCGCTGGCGGCGTAGTAAGAATGGGTGTGTTCTTGGCTCATAGAAATCCTGCAATCTAAAGTGTGCGTTGGTACCAGTCTATTTCTAAGCTACTTACATGGCGGTTAAACTCGTTATATTCCTGTTGCTGAACCTGGGTGTATACCCTCAGGAACTCAGCTCCAAAGGCGTTTTCAGCAAATTTACTATTACCTAAAATACCGTAGGCATCCACCCAATTTAATGGCAAGCTAGGGGCGACTTTTTCTGCGCCATTACCTGTGGTTTGCGGGCCTAATATTAACTCATTATTAATGCCATGGAGAGCGCCTGAAAGCAGAGCGGCCATCGCCAAATAAGGGTTGGCATCAGCCCCAGCTACACGGTGCTCTATCCGTGTTGCAGAACCTGAGCCGTTAGGAATACGCAAAGCAACGGTACGGTTGTCCACCCCCCATGTTGGTGCCATAGCCACAAAGAAGTCGGGTTGAAAGCGGCGATATGAATTAACTTTGGGGCAGAGCAGGGCCATAGTTTCGGCCATGGTGACTTGTAAACCGGCTAAGGCTTGGCTTAACATCGTATTAGGTTGCTGCTGTTGATCACAAGCAAATACATTGGTTGCGGAATCGTCCAGCAAGCTCATGTGGATGTGCATGCCACTGCCTGCTTGGTCGGCATAGGGCTTGGCCATAAAAGTGGCGCCAAAACCATGCTTGCGGCTCACACTTTTAATAATGCGTTTTAGTAATATCGCTTGATCGCATGCCAATACTGGGTCTGCAACGTGCTGCAGGTTTATTTCAAATTGCCCGGGGGCATATTCTGCTACAGCTGTAGATGCAGGTATGTTTTGTGCTTGGGCAGCAAGCATGATGTTATCTAGAAGTGCGCTGTAGTCGTCTAAATTGTCTACCGCATATACTTGGGTGTCGGACTCTCGCAGGCCTGTGATTGGTGCTATAGGGGGCTGCAGTAGGCCTGATTCAAGACGTTTGGCGTCAGTGAGGTAAAATTCTAGTTCAACCGCAACCATGGGGGTTAAGCCTTGGGCTTGATATTGATCGCAGATTTGATCCAAAACGTGGCGTGGGTTGGCAAAGTAGGCTTTACCCGGGCTTTGTTCCATAGTGATTAAGCATTGGGCCATAGGTTTGGTTTGCCATGGCACCATCGTTAAGGTGTGGGGTATCACTCTACAGGGCTGGTCACAATCCCCTGTATCAAACCCAATGCCGGTACTTTCTACAGTGTTGCCATTGATATCAAGGGCGAATACCGAGCCGGGTAAATAAATACCTTGCTCATAGACCTTAAGTAATTCATGGGCAGGAATACGCTTACCGCGCAAAACACCATGCTGATCGGGCAGTAATAAATCTACGCTTACAAGGTCTGGGTGAGCTGCAAGAAATGCTTCAGCTTCGCTGGTTGAGGCGATGGCATGGGACATGGGATAAAATCTCTTTAAGGGGTCTATCTGAGATGGTAGCAGAAAGGTAGCGATAGACAAGCTTGGAAAACGATATGTTTGGAATAATACAATTATTTTTTAAAAAAAATCTCCAAATCGTATAAATAGGACGTGCTATTTTAGCATAAATATTATATAAAACAGTAGCTTATGTCAATATTCCAGAGTATAAGAGCGTTTAACCTGGGTGTTCATAATAATTTACGCTTTACTTGAAGGTTAAAACCGCTTTATGCTATTGTCGAACACTTCAATCAATCATTATGTAACGTTAATTACGTATGCCCAATTATGTCTAAACCCCTTATAGGTCTATTGTGCGAAGTCAACCAAGACGGCCTGCATCCGTATCACCGTGTGAGCGAAAAATATGCACGGGCTGTGGTTGGTGCAATGGGAGCTGTGCCGGTTTTAATTCCAGCCTTAACCAATGCCGATAACCATCTCGATATAGACCTAGACGCCTTGCTAGACCACCTTCATGGCGTGCTGTTACCTGGTGGTTACAGCAATGTAGAGCCATATCACTATGGGGAAGCAAGTCGTGAAGGAACCCAGCACGATAAGGCTAGAGATAGCTTAGCATTAGCGTTAATTCCGGCGGCCATAAAGCGGGGAGTGCCCTTACTTGCCATTTGCCGAGGTTTTCAGGAAATGAACGTTGCCTATGGCGGGAGTTTGCATCAACATGTGGAAGAGCTGGGTGACTATAACGACCATCGGGAAAATAAAGCAGACGCTATGGAAATACAGTATGGCCATAGCCACGGCATCACCTTAACTAGCGACGGTGTACTACAGCAGTTGTATGGCAAGTCAGAAGCTCGAGTAAACTCATTGCACGGTCAAGGTGTCCATAAAGTTGGCAAAGGCTTAAGGGTTGAAGCGACGTCTGAGGATGGCTTAGTTGAAGCGATCACCGACCCCAATAGCCAAAGCTTTAATTTAGCAGTGCAATGGCATCCAGAGTACCAAGTGACTAAGGATGACCTATATCAATCTATTTTTTCGGCCTTTGCTAGCGCCTGTAATGGACGTTTAGAAAGCCAAGGTGGTAGGTGACCTATGACCAATTTTAATGGCCTAAAAACATGGCTAAAAGAACATAAAATAACCGAAGTTGAATGTATTGTTAGCGACCTTACAGGCATTGCACGGGGTAAAATTATGCCTGCGTCTAAGTTTTGTGATGACGCCGGTATTCGTTTGCCAGAAGGTGTATTAGTAGCCACTGTTACGGGGGATTATCTAGACGACTACAGCATGATCGATCCTGCGGAAATTGATGTCTACCTAAAGCCAGACCCTGATGCAGCACACCTATTGCCCTGGGCAACTGAGCCTACTGCGCAAATTATTCATGATTGTTATGATATCAACGGTGAACTGGTGGACCTGGCACCACGAACAATATTGCGCAAAGTGCTTAAATTATATTCAGACATAGGCCTTACTCCCATTGTGGCGCCAGAAGCTGAGTTCTATCTTACCCAAAAAAGCTTGAATCCAGACTCTCCCCTACAGCCACCCGTAGGGCGAACTGGCCGTGCTGAAACCGGCCGCCAGTCGTATAGTATTGATGCTGTGAATGAATTTGACCCACTGTTTGAAGATGTTTACGACTATTGTGAAGCACAGAACCTTGATGTAGAAACCCTGATTCATGAAGAAGGGTTAGGGCAGATGGAAATTAACTTCCGACATGGCGAAGCCTTATCTCTTGCTGACCAAGTGTTCTTGTTTAAGCGTACTTTGCGCGAAGCTGCCTTCAAGCATAATTTGTCGGCTACCTTTATGGCTAAGCCATTGCAAAATCAGCCAGGTAGCTCCATGCACATTCACCAAAGCATGCTGGATGCACAGGGTAATAATATTTTTGTAGGGGAAGACGGCGACATTAGTGAAGCCCTTAGACATTATATTGGCGGCTTACAAAAATACACCAAAGCCGTCACCGCTTTATTTGCCCCCAACGTCAATTCCTATCGACGCTTTTTGAAGGACGAATCAGCACCGGTGAATATGCATTGGGGCTTTGATAACCGCACTGTAGGCTTACGGGTGCCAGAAACAAGCGGCCCTAATATTCGAGTTGAGAACCGAGTAGGGGGTGCCGATGCAAACCCATACTTAGCCATGGCCGCAACTCTAGCTTGTGGTTATTTAGGTATGAAAGAACAGTTGGAGCCTAGTGCCCCTGTAGAAGGTAGTGCCTATGATAAAGGCACAAGAGAATTACCTCGTAGCCTTACCGAGGCCCTCATTCATTTAGATCGATGTGAGCCTTTACGAGAAATATTTGGCGACCGGTTCGTGAAAGCGTATGTGGCAGTGAAAGAAAAAGAAAACGATAATTTTATGCAGGTCATCAGTTCTTGGGAACGTGAATACCTGCTATTAAGTGTGTAATAGGAAATTAATAGAATGAACGCAAAACAGCACGACACAAAAGCTCTACAAGAGCTAGACAAGCAGCATTACATGCACCCATTCACCGACTCCAAAGCCATGCACGAAAAAGGCACACGTATCATCACTGGAGCAGATGGTTGTTATATATACGACTCTGAAGGCGGTAAAGTGCTAGATGGTATGGCAGGTCTTTGGTGTGTAAACATTGGTTATGGGCGTGATGAATTGGCTGATGTAGCTGCCCAACAAATGCGCGAACTACCTTACTACAATAGCTTTTTTGGTACAGCTCACCCGCCGGTTATTAAGTTAGCCGCTCAGCTCAAAAAGCTAGCGCCTGATCATATCAGCCACGTATTTTTCACAGGTTCTGGGTCTGAAGCAAACGACACCAACGTGCGTATGGTTCGTCACTATTGGCAAGCCAAAGGTCAGCCAAGCAAGCGCACTATAATTTCTCGTGACAATGCATACCACGGTAGCACCATGGCTTCTATGAGTTTAGGTGGCATGAAAGGCATGCACGCCCAAGGTGGCGTTATCGATGGTATTGAACATATTATGCAGCCTCATTGGTATCACGAAGCTCTGGCTGGTGAAACTGAAGACGAGCTGGGTTTACGTGCCGCACAAGCCCTAGAAACAAAAATTATTGAAATAGGTGCAGACAATGTGGGCGCCTTTATTGGCGAACCAGTGCAGGGTGCTGGTGCGGTTATTGTGCCGCCAGCGACCTACTGGCCAGAAATTCAACGTATATGTAAAAAGTACGACCTATTGATTATTGCAGATGAAGTGATCACTGGGTTTGGCCGTACAGGTAACTGGTTTGCATGTGAAACTCTTGGTATTGAAGCTGACCTTATGCCTATTGCTAAGGGCTTATCTTCTGGTTATATGCCTATTGGTGGCGTACTTATTAGCGAACGAGTGGCTAATGTGGTGATTGAAGGTGGCGAGTTTGCCCACGGTTATACCTATTCCGGTCATCCCGTTGCGGCAGCTGTAGCTTCAGCAAACCTAAGCATCATTGAAAACGAAGGCATGATAGAGCAGGTTCGGGATGTCACTGGACCTTACCTACAGCAACGATTAGCAGAATTATTGGATCACCCATTGGTAGGCCAAGTTCGTGGTATTGGTTTAATGGCGGCTATAGAGTTAGTACAAGATAAAGCAAACCATACCAACTACCCTAAAGAGGTCGGTATCGGTGGAATTTGCCGTGATTATGCCTTAGAAAATGGCTTGGTTATGCGAGCTGTGGGAGATAGTATGATCATGTGTCCACCGTTGATTATTAGTAAACTAGAAATTGATGAATTGGTTGAGAAGACGAAGAAGTCTCTCGATCAGACCCTAACTCAAGTTGAGGGTTAGGCTTTAAGTATAAGTGAGTCCTAGTGAAAACTAGGCTTATTTTTGTGCCAAGTAGCAGGCAAATAGTAGGTAAGTAGCGACTAAACTAAAACAATAATGGAGTCTTTATAATGCTAACCAAAAAACTAACCACCTCACTGACGTCTTTGGCGTTGGCCACAAGCCTTATGTCGGGTTCTGTGTATGCAGAGGAAGTACTACATCTTTATAACTGGTCGGACTATATTGCGGAAGACACTATAGCTAACTTTGAGGCCGAAACGGGCATTAAAGTGGTCTATGATGTGTTCGACAGTAACGATGTGTTGGAAGCCAAATTGTTAGCGGGTAACTCTGGCTACGATTTAGTAGTGCCGAGCTCGTCTTTCTTGGGTCGCCAGATTATGGCGGGTGTATTCCAGCCTTTAGATAAATCTAAGCTTTCAAATTACAGTCATTTAGACAGCGCCCTTATGGAACGCTTAACCACTGTAGATCCGGGCAATACCCACTCTATTCCTTACCTGTGGGGCACTACTGGCATAGGTTATAATCCAGAGATGGTTGCCGCAGTGTTAGGTGATGATGCGCCTGTTGATTCGTGGGATATGTTGTTTAAAGAAGAAAATATTTCCAAGCTGGCCTCGTGTGGTGTCAACCTACTAGATTCGGCGGACGAAATTTTACCTGTCGTTCTTAACTACCTAAACCTAGATCCTAACAGTAACAACCTAGCAGACTATAAAGGCCCTGTTGCAGACTTAATGAAGGCGGTTCGTCCGCACATTACCAAGTTTCATTCTTCGAACTATATCAATGACCTAGCTAATGGAGATATTTGTTTTGCCGTAGGTTGGTCAGGAGATATATTAATGGCGGGTGACCGTGCTGCAGAAGCCGACAACGGTGTATCTGTTGAATATGTGATACCTAAAGAAGGTGCGCCTATGTGGTTTGATATGTTGGCTATCCCAGCTGATGCTGCCAACGTAAATAATGCCCACAAGTTCTTAAACTACATCTTGCGTCCAGAAGTGATTGCGGAGATTACGGACTATGTATGGTATGCCAATGCTAATGCGTCAGCCTCTGACATTATTGATGAAGAGATCTTAGCGCATCCGGGTATTTACCCATCGGAAGAGGCTAAGGCCAACTTGTTCACTTTTGAAGTGATGCCTCCAAAAGTGACCCGTACCATGAACCGAGTTTGGACTGATATTCGTAGCTCAAACTAAGGACTTTGTCATGACCCAGAGTAACCAACCGATGTTGGAAATTCGCCAAGTAAGCAAACAATTTGGCGGCCTAAATGCCGTTAAAGAGGTGAGTTTAAGCATCAATAAAGGCGAAATATTTGCCTTATTGGGAGGCTCTGGTTGTGGCAAAACCACACTCCTACGCATGCTGGCGGGGTTTGAAAGCCCCTCAGCAGGCGCCATATTTATAGATGGCGAAGACATATCCCAAATACCGCCCCATAAGCGGCCGGTGAATATGATGTTTCAGTCTTACGCCCTCTTTCCTCACATGACCGTGGCACAGAACGTTGCTTTTGGTCTAAAACAAGAAAAGAAAAATAGGCTTTCTAAGCCAGAAATAGCCAAGAAAGTTTCTGAACTGCTTGCCCTAGTACGTATGCAGGACTTTGCCGAACGTAAGCCGGACCAATTGTCGGGTGGCCAGCGCCAACGTGTGGCCTTAGCTAGAAGTTTAGCCAAGAAACCCAAAGTATTATTGCTAGACGAGCCAATGGGTGCGTTGGATAAAAAACTGCGCAGCCAAATGCAACTAGAAGTAGTGGATATCATTGAAGCCGTAGGCGTTACTTGTGTCATGGTAACCCACGACCAAGAAGAAGCCATGACCATGGCAAACCGCATTAGTGTGATGCATGAAGGCGAGATTATGCAGGTGGGAACACCTAGCGAAATTTACGAATTCCCCAACAGCCGACACACCGCTGAATTTATTGGTTCGGTGAATATATTTGATGCTACGGTGACGCAATTGGAAGCAGACTACAGCCGCTTGAGTTGTTCTGATTTAACCGTACCCATCCAGGTAGAGGCGGGTATTAACGCCCCTATTGGCGCCTCGTTGGGCGTAGCAGTGAGGCCTGAAAAGATCACCATGAGCCGGCAACAGCCAGATGTGACAGATAACTGGTTAACAGGGGTGGTAGAAGACATTGCCTACCTTGGCGGGCACTCGGTATATTATGTAAAACTAGCTAGTGGTAAACGAGTGATGGCGATAGGCACTAACAATGATCGCCATGAACAAAAAGTCACTTGGGAAGACACGGTTTACTTACATTGGTCCAACACCAGTGCAGTGGTACTTTACCAATGAGTTGGGGCTGGCGCAGTGTCATTGGCGTACCCTATATATGGTTAGCGCTGTTCTTTTTAGTGCCCTTTGTGATTGTGTTTAAAATTAGCTTTTCAGAGATGGCCTATGCTATTCCACCCTACACAGATTTAGTGACCTGGGCCAACGAACAATTTACCCTAAGCCTTAATCTAGGGAATTATGCTTACCTATTCACTGACGATCTTTATATCCGGGCGTACTTAAGCTCAATACGTATTGCCGCTATAGCTACAGTGATTTGTTTATTGGTGGCATACCCCATTGCCTATGTCATCGCCCGGGCTGAACCTGCCACCCGTAATGCCTTACTTATGCTGGTGATTTTGCCCTCCTGGACGTCTTTTCTTATTCGGATTTACGCGTGGGTAGGGATCTTAAAGAATAATGGCTTGATCAATAATTTCTTGATGTGGCTGGGCATCATTGACCAGCCTATTGCCATGTTGAATACAGAGTTTGCTGTTTATGTGGGTATTGTTTATGCCTACTTGCCCTTTATGGTACTGCCTCTCTACACCAACTTAATGAAGTTGGATAATTCCCTTCTGGAAGCTGCTTCAGATTTAGGCGCTGCACCATGGAAAGTGTTTATGACAGTAACCTTACCGCTTTCAAAGGCGGGTATTATTGCTGGGTCCATGTTGGTATTTATTCCTGCTGTTGGTGAGTTTATTATTCCCGATATGCTGGGTGGGGCCGAAACCTTAATGATTGGTAAGGTATTGTGGCAAGAGTTCTTTAACAATAGAGATTGGCCGGTGGCTTCAGCAGTCGCGATTGTGATGTTGCTATTGCTGTTGTTACCGATCACCCTATTTCACCGCTACCAAGCGCGTGAATTAGAGAATGAAGGAGCCAACTGATGGGTAAAAAAGTCTCAAGTTTAGGCAGAACCTATTTAACCTTAGGGTTTATATTCCTTTATTTGCCTATACTAATTCTTATCATTTTTTCGTTTAATGAATCCAAATTGGTGACGGTGTGGGGTGGGTTTTCCACCAAATGGTACGGCGAGTTACTGCACGATAAGCAGATGCTGAGTGCTGCATGGATGAGTTTTAAAATTGCCTTTCTTGCCGCATCCACTGCTGTGGTTTTGGGCACTATGGCTTCGATTGTTATGGTACGAATGGGGCAATTCAAGGGAAAAGCCGCTTTTGCCAGTATGATTACAGCGCCCTTGGTTATGCCTGAAGTGATCACTGGATTATCTTTATTGCTGTTGTTCGTAGCCATGGCACAAACGTTGGGCTGGCCTGCAGGTCGAGGCATGTTAACCATTTGGATTGCCCATGTGACGTTTTGTACGGCCTTTGTGGCAGTGGTGGTGAGCTCGCGGTTAAGGGAAATGGATGCCTCGCTAGAAGAAGCCGCCCGTGATCTAGGCGCTCCTCCTTGGAAGGTGTTCTTTTTAGTCACTTTGCCTATTATTGCTCCGGCGCTGATTTCTGGCTGGCTATTAGCCTTTACCTTGTCTTTAGATGACCTAGTGATAGCAAGCTTTGTATCTGGTCCTGGCTCTACCACTTTACCCATGGTGGTTTATTCCAGCGTACGGCTAGGGTTAAGCCCAAAAATAAATGCTCTTGCAACCATCATTGTATTACTCGCAACAACGGGAGTTTTAACGGCGTGGTGGCTGGCGCGGCGAGTGGAAACGCAGTCGGTTGAGTTGCCCACGCACCACTCCTAATTCAATAGCACTTAAGTGCATCATTAATCCTGCCCAGTGAGACTAGATTACAGCATCTAAACAGCAGGCAAAATTTCAACATGCTTGCTAATGTATTTTTTTTGCAGCAGCATAATGCAAATGATAGTATTTGCTTAACCATTTCAACTTAGCTGCAAGCTAAAGGCACACATGAGCTTGAAAAATAAGCTAATTTTACTGATATTCTCGATAGGTATACTGCCTGCTCTGATCATAGGGCTGGTCAGTATACAGAACACTAGTGCGGCGTTAGAGAAGCAATCATTCGAACAGATACAAACCCTGCGGTCGATCAAAGCCAAGCAAACCACCCAGCACTTTATCGATACCCAGAATAACATTGAGACCCTAGCCGACAACCTGTCTCTACTGATCGAAAAGCAAGGGTTAGAGACCGCCATTGTGGAAGTAGACCCATATGGACAGTCCTTATTTAGCCGTTATATAGCAAGACACAACTACGATGATCTATTCTTACTCGACCTAGAGGGATACTGTTTCTACAGTGTTACTCAACAAGCCGACTGCCAAACTAACCTGGTTTCTGGCAAGTATAAGGACTCTGGCCTTGGTGAGGTAGTGCAAAAAACCATAGCCCACAGCCGATATCACATGTCTGATTTAGCCCCTTTGTCCCCTAACAATGGTGCCCCTGCAGCATTTGTTGCTGCGCCAGTTGCAGTCCAAGGTGAAGTGGTAGTTATTTTGGCCATGCAGGTGTCCGCTGCCAGTATTGGTCATATCATCGCTGAACGGTCTGGGATGGCCAACATGGGTGAAATTGATAAGGCAGAAACTCTTGCCAGCGTCACTGTATTACAAACCACGATGTTAACTATCGCTGGTATAGGTGCAGTGTTAGTTGCACTTTTAGCCATTATTTTTGCAGATATCATAGCCAAACCCATACACATTTTGGCTAACGTTATTGGCAAGGTAGCGCATACAGGGGACCTCTCCATTCGTTACCAACATCTCAGCAATGATGAAACCGGCCAAGCGGGACGTGCTCTAAATAGCCTACTAGAGCGCCAACAAAAAACCATTTCACAAATCAATTCGCTTATGGGCGCTGTTGCTCTTGGCGACTTTGCTGCTCGTATACACGTGACCTCCAATGGCGACTTAAAGCACTTGGAACAGACTATCAACCAATCCATGAGCGCCTTAGAGCAAGCAGTGCAGGAAGTAACGCGGGTGGCGTGGGCGATGAGTGATGGTGATCTAACCCAAGCCATGAGCAACGACTTAGAAGGGGACCTCTACAATATCGCTCTCGCGCTAAAGTGCATCAGTATTAGTGTGGAAGGCATTGTTGACGACGTAAGGTCGATTGCTCAAGACGCAGAGCAGTCTGGCGAGGCCATTGGAGTAGTTGGGGTACCAGCGAAGCAAGCTGCAGAGCTACATGACCTGATGAAGTTCTTCAACACCAATGCCGAAGACCCGAGCAAAGCCAAACCCAAATTAATGTCACAGAGCGAAGAAATAAAACGCTTAATTGCCGACCTCAATGGTTAACGATGTCTCAACATGAATAAGTATGAGAAATAAGTAAAACATGAGATTAACCCCAAAATTTTTATCTGTTAAGCAGGTCCCGTCACTTTTCTGGAGTTCGCCAAAAGCACTGACTCTAAGGCCACCTTTAGTTTCTGTTTTATTTCTTGTAATAGGGCTTACACTTTTTGGTTTAGGAGAGGCTTTACTCATTGCCGCAGGTGTGGGGGTGAGTCCTTGGACAGTTTTAGCTCAAGGCATTATGCACATTACGGGATGGAGCATAGGTTTTGCGACCTTTATTACTAGCTTTGTGGTATTGATTTGTTGGATACCACTCAGGCAAATACCAGGTATTGGCACAATTTTAAATGCGGTTATTATCTCGTTGGTTCTTGAGTTTTTACTGCCATTTATCCCTACTTTTGACCACTTTATGTTACAGGTCGGAGAAGCAATACTTGGGGTTTTGGTCACTGGATTTGGTGGCGGATTATATTTAATCGCAAATTTGGGCCCCGGGCCAAGAGATGGCCTAATGACTGGGCTGCAAAAAGTGACGGACTTACCTATAGCATGGGTGCGAAGTGGGCTTGAATTAACAGTGATCGCTGCTGGATGGGCCTTAGGCGGCACTGTTGGGCTTGGAACTGTGCTCTTTGCGTTAGGAATTGGCCCCTCTGTGGCGGCTAGTATGTACGCTTTAAAACGGGTTTTTAGTCAGCGTAAAATCACCGATTGAGTGCAAGGAACAAAAACAATGGGTCAAGCCAGCAACAAAAAAGTCCCAGATAAACTGGTTAAATCAGCTTGTGGTGGTCAACTTTCTACACTTACTTTACAACCAACTTGATATTATATGAATGATGTCGCTTTTGTCCGACATTACAAATCGCGCGCTTAGTGAGCTATATAGGGCAATCTCGGAGTTTTTGTTAGATATAATAAGGAAAAACATGGCGGTTTTGTATTTGACGATGGAGTGGCTTCATGGTTACTATGATAGGTGTAAGAAATAAGTATGCTCCTTGTATGAATATACTTAGATCTCTCATCGCATAACTAATGCGCTAGTGACCTTAAAATAACAACAACAAATGGAGGGAGACAATGACTCCTGAAGAAATGCAGGCAGCAATTGAGGCGTTGCAAGGTTTAAGCAACACTAACCTCGAAATATTTTATTATTGGTGTACCGCCATAATGGTCTTAATTCACGCAGGCTTTCTCATGTATGAGATGGGCGCCTCGCGAGTTAAGCATTCATTGGCATCAGGTACGAAAAACATTCTCGCGTTCGCGTTCATGATTCCCACCTTCTATATGTTTGGTTGGTTGATCTACTTGTCCATGTGGCAGGGCTTTACCTACGACCCAGTTTGGGGCGAATTTGGTTTGCCTATGTCAACGATCATGGGACCTAACATGGCAGACCAAGCCACAGGTGTATTCTGGGGTGCCTTCACTCTGTTTGCCTGTACTACGGCTTCTATCTTGTCAGGTTCGGTTATTGAACGTATTCGTATGGCGTCCTTCGTTGTACTAGCGGTTATTCTTGGTTCTGTAGTTTGGAACTTAGCAGCGTCTTGGGGCTGGCACCCAGCCGGTTGGTTGGTAACTAAGTTTGGTTATCATGATGCCGTGGCTTCTGGTGTGGTACATACTATCTCTGGCTTCTTTGCTTTAGGTGTATTGATTAACCTTGGCCCGCGTATTGGCAAGTTCAACTCAGACGGCAGTGCTAACGTCATCCGTGGCCACAGTTTACCTATGACCATTACTGGTTTAATGCTGATCGTTGTAGGTTTCTTCGGCTTTATCGGCGCTTGTGTATTGTATAACTACGGTGTAAACGGCGGTTGGGTTAACATCTACGGTGGACCAACCACTCTTTCTGCCTATATGTTTAATACGCTAATGGCTATCGCTGGTGGTATTATCGGTTGTTACGCCTGTACCCGTGATCCTTTCTGGATGATGTCTGGTGCTTTGTGTGGTGTTATCTCCGCTGCAGCTGGCCTTGACTTATGGTACCCACCATTGGCATTTGCAATTGCCTTTGTTGGCGGTTACTTAGGTCCTTGGGCTGCTAAGCAAATCGAAAAAATGGGAATCGACGACGCCGTTGGCGCGGTTTCCGTACACGGTATTTGTGGTGTTTGGGGCTTATTGGCTGTTGGTATCTTCCTAGGTGGTTACCCAGGCTTTAGTTCTTGGGACGGTTTTGACGTTCCATCTATCAACATGACAGGTCAGGTTGTTGGTGCAGCAGTAATGATTGCTACCGGCTTTATTCCTGGCTACGTTTTGTCTTGGATCCTCAACAAGTTGGGCATTCTTCGCGCTGGTGACGGCGTACAACGTGACGGTATGGATCACGAGTTGGAAGGCGTTGCCTACCCAGAAGAGATTCGCTCTCAATAAGGGTCAAATTCAGGCTAAGTCTTTATTGGGCTTAGCTTGAATCAAATAACAATAAGAGGATTGTATTATGATTAATTCATCTCCAATTACCACCTGGGAAGGTGCAGAAGCTATCTTCAGCTTCGCCGACAGCCCTATGGGTATGGCGGTATGCTTTTGGGTAATGGCCGCTATGCTAATAGTGCCATTAGTAGTGTCCTATAACGCAGAAGAAAGGGCAGAGATTGATCATCAGTAAATGATGTTCAATACCGAGGTCTAAAACAGAGACCTAAAAAAACCGCCTTTTGGCGGTTTTTTTGTTTTAGCTAAAGGCTAAATTAAACTAAATGAGCAATAGCGTCGCGCTCTTCTTCTAGCTCTTGGCGAGTCTTATCGATGTAAGCTTGGCTTGCAGCATCAATGGATAGGCCTTGAACAATGCTGTATTCGCCATTTTGACAAGTCACAGGGAAAGAGAACATTAAGTCCTTAGGGATGCCGTAGCTTCCGTCACTAGGAATACCCATGCTAGTCCAATCACCGTTTTCTGTGCCTGCAGCCCAGATGCGCATATGGTCAATTGCAGCGTTGGCTGCAGAGGCCGCAGAAGAGGCTCCACGGGCTTTAATGATAGAGGCGCCTCGTTGGGCGATCACTGGGATAAAGTCTGTGTCGATCCAATTTTGGTCCACTAGGTCGGTTGCTGGTTGGCCCTTCACTGTAGCGTTGGTCACATCGGCGTACATAGTGGCTGAATGGTTGCCCCAGATGCACAAGTTCTTCACGTCACTCACACCAGCATTGGTAGCATTGGCCAACTGAGTCAAGGCGCGGTTGTGGTCTAAACGGGTCATGGCAGTAAACTGCAATGGGTTTAGATCTGGTGCGCTCTTCATGGCAATATAAGCATTGGTGTTGGCAGGGTTGCCTACTACTAATACTTTAACGTCGCGGTTGGCATTGTCGTTGATTGCCTTACCTTGCGCGGTAAAGATGTTTGCGTTAGCTTCTAGCAAGTCTTTACGTTCCATGCCAGGTCCACGTGGACGAGCACCTACAAGTAAGCAATAGTGAGCATCATCAAAGGCCACTGCCGGGTCATCTGTAGGCGTGATAGAGTTCACTAACGGGAACGCACAGTCTTCAATTTCCATAACCACGCCATTGAGAG
>Ga0308018_10000417_pt1 | contig 22068 bp, 28 predicted proteins | sample Neamet282_FD_203130 | JGI IMG/M metagenome (GOLD analysis project Ga0308018, IMG submission 203130) | Marine microbial communities from water near the shore, Antarctic Ocean - #282 | ecosystem: Environmental > Aquatic > Marine > Unclassified | place: Southern Ocean | collected 2014-10-01
TGGTAGCAGTATTATACTAAAGGACTTATTTTTATATCCTAGTGATGCTAATTTTGATAGCTTAGGTAGTTTAGAATTAACCTTTGCATGCATAGATGAGGCTAACCAGATTACCGAGAAGGCTAAGAATATCCTAAGTAGTAGGCTAAGATATAAGCTAGATGAGTACGGATTAATACCTAAGTTATATATGAGTTGCAACCCTGCTAAGGGCTGGGTATATAATATATATAAGGAGAGTAGAGAGGGAGTATTACCTAATCATAAGAAATTTATCCAGGCTCTAGTTACAGATAATAAGCATATCAGTAAGCATTATACTGCTCAGTTAAATAAGCTAGATGAGATAAGTAAGGCTAGATTACTTAGAGGGGACTGGGAGTATGATGATACTAAGGATGCTCTGATAGAGTATGATGCTATTATTAATATGTTTAGTAATGTAGTGCCTACTGGAGATAAGTATATTACTGCAGATATAGCTCGTTTTGGTAAGGATAAAACTGTTATATATTTATGGAATGGGCTGCAGATAATAGATATAGTTACTATGGATATGAGCAGTATGGTAGATGTAGCCAATAAGATTAGAGAGATACAGAATAGAGAGGGTATTAAACTAAGTAATATACTGGTTGATGAGGATGGAGTAGGAGGAGGAGCTAAGGATATACTGAGATGTAAGGGATTTGTAAATAATAGTAGGCCATTAAAGGGAGAAAATTATACTAATTTAAAAACTCAATGCAGTTATAAGTTAGCTGATTTAATAAATAGAGGCCAGATAGGAGTTAGTACTAATAGCATAAAGATTAAGGAGGCTTTAATCCAGGAGCTAGAGCAGATAAGGAGGATTAATATAGATAAGGATGGTAAGCTAAGCATACTAAGTAAGGATAAGATTAAGGATTTAATAGGGCGCTCTCCAGATTACTCTGATGCTTTAATGATGCGCTGCTATTATGAGCTAAATGTAAGTACTGGAAAATACTCAGTAAGGTAACCTAGTAAATTTACTCTAATAAAGTAATAGAGTTTTTTAATAGTATGATACTATAGGCCTTATTTAATTGCTTATATGTATTTAAAATAGCTTAAATATTAAATAGTAATAAATTATATTTATAATAAATGAGAATAATAAAACTAAAAATAGGGGATAATTTAAAGGAGTATAAGCTACCTACTAGCTGGGATGAGGTAAGTGTAAAGCAATATACTAATCTCATGATAGCAATAGATAAAAAGGATAGTAATGAGATAGAGTTAATGGTAAGGAGCTTAGAGGCCTTAGCTGATATACCTGGAGGATTACTAACTAAAGCGCCTATTAAGATGCTTAGAGAGGCTTATAATCAGTTAGGAGAGCTAACTAGTACTATACCTAATAAAGAATTAAGTAGAGTAATAGAGATAGATGGTATAGAATACGGCTTTATACCTAACTGGGATGAGCTAAGTTTAGGAGAATTTGTAGATTTGGATAACTATTTACAAGATGGATTTAATAATTTAGATAAGGTATTTGCAGTACTATATAGGCCAGTATTAAAGAGGGATGGAGTTAAGTATATTATAGAGGATTATGATTTAAAAGAGATAACAGATAGGCGTAAACTCTTTAAGGATAGAATGAGTATTGATACAGTATATGCGGCTCTGGTTTTTTTTTGCAATATAGGGAGGATACACACCGAGAGTATGCTATCCTCTTTGGAGATGGAGATAAAGAGCCTGAGCATTACAAAGAGCAGCCAGATAATGGAGATGATATAGGTAGTAAATACGGATGGTATGCTCTTATTCATAGGATGGCAGGAGGAGATATACTAAAGATGGATGAGGTAGTAGATTTAAATGTAAATATATGTTTAAATTTTTTATCATATACTAAGGATGTAGAATTAACAGAGGATTTAAATAGAAAATAAATAGGATTATGTTTAATAAAAATTTATCAGCTACATATAATAATGTAATAGATGCTTTAAAATGTGTAGCTATCTCGCATGGGATGGTTAATAATGTTAGCTCTGGTAATGAGCAGGAGATAGATATAGATGCTAACTCTGTATATCCTTTAGTACATATAGTGCCTGGTAATGTAACTGCAGGAGTTCATAGTCTTACCTTTAATTTTAATGTATTAGCTATGGATTTAGTAAAAGATACTCCAGCTAATGATGATAAAAACCCTTTAAAGAATACTGATGGTAATGGCCAACAAGTTTTATCTGATACTATGCAAATTTTAATAGATATTATAGCTCAATATAAGCAGGGATTAATGCTAGGAGTGCAGCAAAATGAGGGAGTTTATGGCCAGGCTGATGATAAGGATTTTAGCATAGAGCCATTTACTGAGAGATTTGATAATATAGTATCTGGATGGAACTGCTCATTTTCTATAGAAGTACCTGGTACATATTTTGCATGTAATAGCTTTAACTGGGAGGCTGGAGGTAAAGGAGGGGAATGGGAATGGACTGACAATGGAGCTAAAGAATGCGGTAGTTACAAAGTGAATACTAAAGAGGATAATCCAGATGTAATGAGTACTCCAGAGGAGATAATACCTATAGCTCCTGCATAGTAAACTGCATAGCTAAAATAGATATAAGTAATTAAGGATGAGTAATATACATAGGTAGTTAAAATAAAAGTGCATAGCATATAGCATATAACAAGAATGATAGTAATTAAGGATTAAGTAAAATGGATGTTAAAAATACTGAGATAGCTTTTAAAAAATTTGGTAAGAATGTTATCCATAGGGCTAGATTTTATTTAAAGAGGCGTAAGATAAATACTAAGTTAGGTACTCTATCTGATAGCCTTAGCTTTAATGTAAAGGTATATCCATCTGGAGCGCTAGAGATGGATTTTAGTGCAGTAGATTATATGCCAGATGTAGAGCAGGGCCGTAAACCTGGTAGCATGCCTCCTACTAGCGCTATAGCTAAATGGATAAATGATAAACCTATTAAGTTAAGGGATACTAGTACTGGTAAATTTAAGGCCAAAACTAAGGCTAATATAAACTCTGCAGCATTTGGTATAGCTATGAATATTAAAAGCTATGGTATTAAGCCTACCTGGTTTTTTAGGGATGCCTTTAAAATGCATAGAAAGAGATTAGCGCCAGAGATTATAGAGGCTTATGGAAAGGATAGCGCTAAAATGATAAAGAATATATTAGGTAATGAATACACAAAATAAAATAAAATGAGTTATACAATAACTAAAAGCCCTGCTTTTATACAGATGCCAGTAGGTACTGATTGGATTTATAGCGTAACTAGCTCTAATATTAGTAACTATAAATTTAAATTTTTTGTAGATGTCTATTTTGGCCCAGTTGGTGGCCAATTTAGAGTTAGGTTAAAATTCTCTCCTAATGCTTATGGAGCTGGTATAATTAATTTATCTGATATTTTTGAGCAGTACCTTAGCCCTACTCATTTAGGTAGTACCTTTACTGGTATAGAAAGTAGCTTTAAGGGGGTAGATAATGTAGATGGTACTGCATGCCCTATACATGCTATAGATAAAGTTAGTTTAAATACGCATAATATGGGAAAGGGGACTTTAGGATTTGGAGAGGAGTATAGTGCTAATGCTACAGATGCTCCTACTGAGTATCCACTTTTGCAGTTTGCTACTGGACTACTAGCCTGGAATGGGATGGCTTATAATAATGAGCCTAAGCGTACTGGTATAGGCCAGTATGGTATTAGCCTTACTGACTGGAATGATTATGATTATATAGTAAATGACTGGGATAAGAATGCTTTAACTAATGCTAGTGCTTATGGCCCTTATGGTACTAGCCCTACTAGGAGGCCTCATAATGGTGGCCAGCTACTAAGGCAGGGAGATGGAGTTAAAACCTTTGGAGATTATCATACTCTAGCTTTTTTAAATGGCGCATTTGATGAGGGTAGTACTGATGCTACTACTGTATTATTTGAGTTTTATGATGCTGGTTTGTTTTATATTAATAAGTTTGAATATGATTTAACGGCTGCAAATGGAGCTTATCCTATACCTTTTACTACCTATATAGGAGATGGTAGGCAGGGATTACAATTTATAGGAGTTGGGCCAGCTAATATAGTGCAGGCTGGTGGTACATTCCCAGTTGGTACTAATTCATATACAGTTTATTTAACTAAAGGCCCAGGGACTATTAGCTCTAGGCCTTATATATTCTGGCTGCAGGATAATCCTATGCCAACATCTAATGTAGAGGGAGATTGTAAAGGATATGAGCGTATCAGATTAACCTGGCTTAATAAATTTGGAGTATGGGATTATTATAATTTTACTAAAAAAAATATAAGGAGTACTGCTATAAAGCGTACCCATTTTAATCAAGTTAAGGGAGATTGGAATAGTGAGTTTTTTACTAAGGAGGGATACGATAGAGGATTAACTACTTTACATACTAATCTAACTGAAAAAATAACGCTTAACTCTGATTGGTTTAATAATGATGAGGAGGCTAAATGGATGGAGGAGCTATTTATATCTCCTTTAGTTTATATACTAGAGCCTGCTACCTCTCCTAGCGCTGGTACTCCTGCAGAGTATGGAGATTTTTTAACTCCAGTACAGATTACGAATAAAGAGTATGTAAGATATACTAGGGCTAATGATAAAGTAGCTCAGTATGAGGTAGAGATAGAGTATAGTATAAATAAAAGAGTACAAAGAGCATGATAAAGCAGCAATTATTTGTTTATACGCAGGGATTTGTAGAGCCTCATTGGTATCCTAATCCTAATATAATAGAGTTAGATTTATTTTCTGATGAGGCTATACCTCTAGTACTTACTGCAGATGATTTTACTAATGTAGCAGAGAGAGATAGTAGCCATTCCTTTAGTTTTGATATACCTGGTACTAAAAATAACAATAAATTTTTTAAGCATATATATAATATTAATGCAGAGAGTACTGCATTTAATCCTCATACTAAAACTAAGGTAGTGGTAAAGGAGGGCAGCTATAATATATTCCAGGGCTTTTTACAGTTAAATGAGATAGTTAAGTTAGATAATGAGGTTAGCTATAATATAACTATATATGATAATGTAGCTAATTTAAAGGCTAAGCTAGAGGATAAAATATTTAGGGATTTAGATTTTACAGAGTTAAATCATGCTTATGATGAGTTTAATATTAAAGAGAGCTGGACTACAGATGGTATCTGGCTACAAAATCCTCTGCCAGCAAATAGCTTTGCAGGAGCTACTACTACTCCTATTCAAAAAACTAAGGTATTAAAGTACCCTATGGTAAACTGGAACGCTGAGGGTAGTTATACTAGTAATACTATTAGTACTACTATTTTGATGGACTGGTTTAGGCCGTTTATAAATCTAAAATATCTACTGCAGAACATGCTTAGAGATGTAGGATATACAGTAAATTTTAACTTTGCTACTCCTGCTGAATTTGATGGGCTATTTGCTGATTTTAATAAGGGCTGGAGCCATAATACTACTAGCTTAAATAACTCTTTTTTAGTTACTAATACAGTTAATGTAGTTTACCCAGGAGGTGGCCAGCCTTTTGAGGGAGATACTATTACTAATGCGGCTAATGTGCAAGGTACTAACTATTATTCTACTACAAATAATGTTTTTACATGCCTAGATATGGGAGATGTATATACTGATTTAAAAATTGTAGGTAATGGCCCAGCTAGTAATAGTATAGCTATAATTTTTCTTAAAAATGGTTCTGTAGAATTTACGCAAACTATAGGAGTATCTGGTAATTTTACATTTCAGATTGGCCATACTTTTCTAAATAATTTTCCTGGCCAGGTTTTGGAGGTACAGATATCTCCTACATTTTCTAGTACTATATATAATAATACTAATGGTAATGATAGCTGGAATAGATGGAGTTTTACCTTAGGCTCTGGATTTATTAATGATACCTTAATAGGATATAAAGGAGAAACTAATCAATGGGCTTTTTTTAAGGATATTATTAATATGTTTAATTTTGTAATAGAGGCTACTCCATTAAACCCTAAGCATTTAGAGATTACTCCCTATAAGGATTGGATAGCCTCTGGCTCTCTAAAAGAATGGACTAATAAAATAGTAGATAATAATATAAAATATAAACCTATCTCTGGATTATCTAAGAGAACTAGTTTTGAATTTATAGAGGATGAAAATGATATTATAACTTTATCCCATGAGCATCCTAATGAGTGGCGTTATTCCCATAACCAGATAGAAAATTTAGAGATTTTTGATAATGATATAGCTACAGTAGCTCTAACTGAGGTAGCGGCTACTTATTATTCTCCTGCTTATAATGGTAATGTATTTATACCTCGTATAATGGGAGAGGGATACCCTAAAAACTGGAAGAATAAATGGCGTATATTATATGATAATGGTATTACTACTACATCCTCTACTACTATGACTGCAGGACTACCTGGAGTATTTAGCTCTATGTCTTATTTACGATTTAGTACTAAGCAGCCTGGAGCTAGTGGAGTATCCTATAATTATGGAGTAGTTGATTATGATTATTCTAGCGCATATCTTAATAGTTTATATAATGTATACTGGTTTAAATACATGGATGAGCTATACCATCCAGATACTAGAACTGCAGAATTATTAGTATATTTAACTACTGAGGATATAGCTAAACTACAGTTTAATGATGTTATAATGATACGCTCTAGGAGGTTTAGAGTTAAAAAAATTAACTATAGAGCTAATGGTATTAGTAAAATAGAGTTAATAACTATAAAACATTTATAAATGGAGTTTAAAATAGGATTTAATGTAAAGCCAAAAGTTATAAACGCTCAAAATCAGGTAATTTTTGAGAAGTGGGCCACCTCTGGAGAGCCTAAATTAATAGATACTATACCTACTAAAGATGAGTGCCTAGCTTATGGATTTATCTTTACTAGAGATAGTAGATGTTTTTGTTATCCACAAACTACTACAGATAGGCCATCTTTAAATAGTAATGTAAGTGAAACTGCAGGTACTAGAAATGAATACTATACGCCAAGTAGCCAGCTATCATTTGTAGGGCTAGATAATATAGTTAGGAATGATTGTAATAATGATTTAATAGTAGGTAATCATAATGATTTAGGTAGAGGTACTAGTAATGCTATAATTTTTGGTAGTAAATCCTACTCCTCAGCTGATAACTCTATAGTGCAGGGAGGTAATGAGCCTAGAGGTTATGGCCAGCCTTATACTAATACTCAGAGTATCCAAAATACTAAGCTAATGTATGGAGGTACTACTACTAATGATACCTCTGCTCCTATTTACCTTAATACTATAGTAGATAAGTTTTTTAATATACCTATAAATACTGCTATGAGTTTTAACGCTGATATATTAGCGGTAAGAGTAGGAGGTACTGGAGCAGGAGCGCTAGGAGATTATGCTAGTTGGATAGAGAGAGGAGTTATAATTAATAAAAATGGAGTAATATCAGTAAGTACTACTAATACTCCTATAGTATCTAGTGGTACTACTACTGGATGGCTACCTAGCTCAGCCTTACCTACTAACTCTGAGTTAATTGTAAATGGAAATTTTTTAACGGCTACTAGTCTTAATGGTTGGAGTGTATCATCTGCAGGAGGTTTTTCTTTAAGTAAAGGATTGAATTTAAATAGTAGACAAATAAATGTACCAGGGAGAGATACAGTTTATTCAGCCTGCTCACAAACTGCAAATATTTTTGAAATAGGTAAAACCTACAAATTAGTAATTGAGGGATTAAACATTACAAGCGGCTCAATAGAGTTAAAATTTGGGCGCTCACATAATACTAATCCACCAAGGCCTAATTTAACTAAATCCAATAATGGAACTTATGAAGATACTTTTATAGCCCTTAATCAGAATGATGGTTTTACTATAAATAGTAAAGGTAATACAGTTGCTTCTTTAAGCAGTATATCTATAAAAGAAGTTTTAGCTGCTCCTACTGGTACTAACTATAATATCAATGTAGTAGGCGCTAAGGATACTACTATAAACTGGGCTAGTACTATAGATTTTACAGAGATTTATACTAATGTAGATTTAAACCCTAAAAAATGATAGAAGATTTTAAAAGATTAAAAAATAAAATAATGATAAATTTACAATATGTAAATTTAGTGGTAAAATCCTTAGAAACTATTAAGGATAATAGATTAACTAGTAATAAATTAAAAAGAAAATCATGGCTGAAAAAGTTATATTAGAGGTAGAGGTAAAAAGCTCTGGCGCTGCTAAGGATATAAAAAAAGTAGGAGATGGAGCTAAGGCTAGCGCTAAAGAAACTACTCTATTAAGTGGAGCTATGGCTACCTTTAGGAGCGGTATGATAGCAGCAAAAGCTACCAGTAAAATACTATTCGGCTCTATAAAAGCAGGATTAATTAGTACTGGTATTGGTGCTTTTGTAGTTATAGTAGGCTCTTTAATTACTTACCTTACTAATACTAAGGCAGGAGCAGAAAAACTAGAGCAAGTAATGGCTGGAGTAGGTGCTGCTATAGCAGTTATAACTGATAGAATAAGCCAGATAGGAGGAGCTATTGCTAAAGTATTCTCTGGAGATTTTGCAGGCGCTGCTAATGATGTAAAAGGTGCTTTATCTGGTATAGCTGATGAGATAGTAGCAGAGGCTAGCGCTGCTATTAGCCTTAAAGAGGCCTTTAATCAGCTAACAGATGCTCAGAGAGAGCTAGGAGTAAAAACTGCAGAGAATAAGGCGCAAATAGAGGGCTTTAAAATAATAGCAGAGGATATAACTAAATCAGATAAAGAGCGTACAGAGGCTGCAGTTACGGCCTTTAACCAGGAAAAAGCGTTAATGAATGAGCGTATAGCTTTAGCTGAGGAGGCGCTGAGAATTAAGAGAGAGGAGAACGCTTTAGGAGAGAGTATGGCTGAGGATTTAGATGCTGAGGCTGAGCTAAGGATTAATCTAGCAGCTATCCAGGAGGAGAGTACTGCTAAGCAGATAGGCTTACAAAATTTTATAAATGGTATAAAACAAGCTACTAGAGATAAAGAGAGAGCTAATGCAGATGCTAGATTAGCAGAGATAGAGGAGGAGAAAAATGCTAGGATAGCTGCAGAGCAGGCGGTAGCTAATGCTACTGCAGATATGAATAAGGATACTCAGGATTTACTGACTGAAATGTATTATACTACTTTAGAGAGTGCTGAGGAGGTAGAGATATTAAAATTAGAGGCTGCTAGAGTTGCTGCAGATAAAATAATAGATGAGAGTGAGGCTACAGATGCTGCTAAATTTGCTCAATCTAAAGCTAATTTTACTCAGTATAATATTGATTTAAAGGCTATAGGGGATAAGTATGATGATTTAGAGGATGATGCAGAGCAGGCTAGCGCTGATAAATTATTAGAGCTAAGCCAGGGATTAACTTTAGCGCTGGAGGAGGATTTGAATGTTAGAGCTATCCAGCAAATAGAATTAGATAGGAGAGTAGAGTTAGCTAGTGTAGAGGGTATGGCTAATGAAACTGGATTAAAAGCAGCTATTAATCTTAAATATAACCAAAAGGTTACTGCTCAAAATAAAGCTACATCTGATGCAAACAGAAAATTTGAGGCTGCAGATTTGGCTGCTATTGGCGGTATGTTCGGCTCAGCTGCATCTATGCAAACAGAGGGTACTGAGGGCTGGAAAAAAAATAAGGAGGCTGAGGCTAGGATAGGCTCTGTAATGGGCGCTATGAGTGCCTATAATAGTTTAGCTACCATCCCTATAGTTGGAGTACCTTTAGGTATTGTAGCTGCAGGATTAGCTTTAGCTCAGGGACAAAAGCAAGTAGATGAGATTAGAAATACAGAGATACCTAAAATGGCTAGAGGAGGAGTAGTAGGAGGCTATGGTAATGGTACTAGTGATAGCGTAAATGCTAAGCTATCCAGAGGAGAGGTAGTAATTAATGCTAAATCTGCTAAGATGTTTAGAGGCGCTCTAAGTAATATGAATGTAGCAGGAGGAGGAGTAGGATTTGCTAGAGGAGGAGCTACTAGCGCTGAAACTAATGATATGAGTAGTAGCCTTAATGATTTTCAAAATGAGCCATTAAAGGCTTTCGTAATTACTGATGATTTAACTACAAGCCAGGATAAATTAGCTATGATTAGGAGGAGGAGCAGACTATAATAAGCTAACTTATATTTATAATAAAAGTAAAAAATGGATATAGTAGAGTTAATTATAGATGAGCAGCATAGTAGCCTGGCTATTGATGCGGTTAGCCTGGTAGAGTTTCCTGCAATAGAAAGTGAGTGGATTTTTTTAAGTAAAGAAACTAAAAATAATTTATCTTTAGCTAAAGTAGATGAGCATAAGCGCCTTATAGTAGGAGCGGCTCTAATACCTAATAAGCAGATATATAGGAGGGATGAGAATGGTAAGGAATTTTATGTATTTTTTAGTGAGGCTACAGTTAAAAGAGCCTCAGAATTATACTTAATGAATAATAACCAGAGTAGCGCTACTTTAGAGCATACTGATACTATACATGATGTAACTACAGTAGAGAGCTGGATAGTAGAGGATACTAAAAATGATAAGAGTAATATTTACGGCTTAAATTTACCTAAAGGGAGCTGGGTATTATCTATGAAAGTAGAAAATGAGGAGGTATGGCAGGATATACTAGCTAAAAAAGTACGCGGATTTTCTATAGAAGGTTTTTATATTGATAGGCTAGCTAGTTTATCTACTAAAGTAGAAAATTCTGAGGATACTGATGAGGATATATTAACTGCTTTATCTGAGATATTAGAGTTAGCTAGTTATAAAGATTATCCTAGTAGAGCTATCCTAAATGCTCAGAGGGCTATTATAGAGGATGAGATGAGAGGATTAAATGCTACTAAAATGAGTATTAATATAGGTAAAAAATTAATATCTAGGAGCTATTTAAGTATTACTGATATAAAAAAGATTAATGCCTTTTTAAATAAGACTAAAAGTATTGATACTGGTAAGTACTCAGATTTTGGTACTATTACCTATAACCTTTATGGAGGTACTGCTATGTTAAACTGGAGTAATAAGATACTGAAAGTACAATAAGCTAACTAATTATATATTTATAACAAAAAACTATACTAAAATGGATTTAAAAAACAGAGTAAGAGTAGCACTAGGCCTAGATGTAGATGTTAAGATGGCAGTACAAGAAAAATTAGAGGATGGTACTATTATTGTATCTACATTTGATGAGCTAGAGGCTGGAGCAGATGTATCAATTTTAGTAGAGGATGGTACTACTATTTTATTAGCTCCAGGAGAGTATACTTTAGAGGATGGTAGAGGATTTATTGTAGTAGAGGATGGAGTAATATCTGAAATGGTAGAAGTAGTAGAGGAGGAGGTAGTAGTAGAGCCAGAAACTGAGGAGGAAGTAGTAGAGGAGGTAGCTGAGGAGGAGGTAGTATTAGAAAAAGAGGCAGATAGATTACCTAAAAAAGTTAAAAGCACTAAGGAGTACGAATTTAGCCAGGAGGAGTTAGTTAATGTTATCTCTACTGAGTTATCTAGTATCTTAGATACTTATAAAGCAGAGATTACTGAGCTATCTAAAAAGGTAGAGGCTTTATCTAATGCTCCAGCATCTGATGAGATTGTATTAAATAAATTCTCTACAGTAAAAGAGCAAAATAAAAGCAGAGAGGCTATTTTAAAGATGACTGCTAAAGAGAGAGTAAGATATAATCTTAGAAATATAACAAAATAATATAAATAAAAACAAATAAATAAAAAATTATGGCAAATCCAACAGTAAATGGTAATTACACTGGCTCGCAAGCTGGAGATTATCTAGGTGCATGTATCAAATCTGGTTTAACTTTATCAGAGGGTAATATCACTTTTTTAGAAAATGTAAAGTATAAAAGAAATTTAACAGTAGTAGATAGTGCTAGTTTAATTAGTGCTGATACTGACTGTAGCTTTTCAACTGCAGGTACTTTAACTCTTACTGATAGAGTAATTACTCCAGTTAAGAAAAAATTAAACCTTGAATTATGTAAGAGAGATTTAGAGCAAGATTGGCAAGCTCAAAACATGACGCCAGGAGTAACTAACTCAGGTATGGATGCAGATTTTACTGCTTTTATGATGGAGTATTTAGGCGAAAGTATTGGAGCTAGTGTAGAAAATACTATCTGGACTGATTTAGAGGCTACTGCTTTAGCTGATGCTACTGTAGTAGATGTAGTAGGAACTACTTTATCTGCTACTAATATTGTTGCTGAGCTAGGTAAAGTAAGAGATGCTATACCTACTGCATGTTATGGTAAAGAGGATTTAACTATTTATATGGGTACGGCTGCTATTCGTTTTTATATCTCAGCTATGAGTGCTCTAGGATACATGAACTTATACTATGCTGCTGAAATTCCTTTGACTTTTGAAGGTATTAAAATTGCTCATGCTCCAGGCATGTCTGCTGATGTTATGATAGCATCTAGAAAAGCTAACTTGGTGGCAGCGACTGACTTGATAAGTGACTTTGTAAATTTAGCTATTTTAGATATGGCTGATAAAGATGCATCACAAAATATTAGAATTGCTGGAAACTTCTCTATAGCTGCTAACCATGCAGTAGGAGCTGATGTAGTATTTTACTCATAATAAATAAGTTATAAAGGAGGGAGTGAAATCCCTCCTAAATACTTTTAATAAATAAAAATAAATAAAAAATTATGGCATCACACTGTGACTTAACCGCTGGAAGATTACTAGACTGTAAAGATAGTGTAGGAGGCATACGCTCTATTTTATTAATGCCTCTAACTGACTATGTACCTACTTATACTGCTACTGTATTAACTAATGTAGCTGCAGCTACTGGCTTTAGATACGATTTGCCAAAAGCTACTGGTAGCCTCGCAGAAAATATTACGATTTCCACCGAAAATGGGACTGTTTTTTACGAAGATACACTAACTATTAAATTGCATAGACTAGATAATGCTATGCGTAATGAGTTAATCCTTATAGCTCAAACTAGAATGGTATGCTTTATATTAGATAATAATAATAATCAATGGTGTATAGGAGAGGTATTAGGTGCTGAGCTAACTGCAGGTACTGCTAATACTGGTACTGCTTTAGGAGATGCCTATGCTTATGATTTGACAATAATGAGCCAGGAGAGAGAGCCTATGCGTAATGCAGGAGCATATACTACTAATCCATGGGACAATTTAGCTAATTTAACTGTAAGCCCAGCATACTAATCTATGCCTTGCGACTTAACGGCCGGTAGGCTATTAGATTGTAAGGATAGCATAGGAGGTATACGCTCTATATTACTGTACGCTGGTAATGATTATAGCCCTGTATACTATCCAGATGGCTCATTTATTTTAAATAATAACTGGATTACCGCATATAGATACGATTTACCTAAAGGTACTGGTATTTTATCGGAAGAAATTTTAGTAAGCTCTGAAAATGGGACTACCTATTATGAGGATACTTTAGTTATAAAACTCAATAGGCTAGATAATACTATGAGAGATGAGTTAAAATTAATAGCTCAGAGTAGGTTAAGGATTTTTATATTAGATAATAATAATAACCAGTGGATAATGGGAGAGGTTAATGGAGCAGAGCTAGTAGATGGTACGGCATCTACTGGTATGAGTTTATCAGATAATTATGGTTATAATTTAACTTTTAAGTCGCAAGAGCCTAATTCTTTAAGAGCATGTTATCCATTTACTACTAAGCCTTTTGATAATACATATTTTGTATTCCCTAGCCCACCATACTAAGTAGATTTAAAGATAATATAAACAATATTAGAGGGTATAGCTTATGTTATATCCTCTTTTTTTTACTAATTAGTAGAGTTTTATATTTATAACAAACTAATAACTGTAATAAGATGAGATATAAGTTAAAGGAGGAGTATAAAGATATGAGTATAGCACCAGCTGGTAAGGTAGTGGTACTACAATTTTTAAACCAGGAGCAGATAAAGCTAGTAATTAAGGCAGGATTTGCTGATTTTTTTGAGGAGGTAGATAATAAGACTAAAAAAACAAATAAAAAAGAGGCTAAATAGTGCTATATTTAAGGAATAATAACCATAGTAATGTAGTATATACTAATCTTTTTGAGCGTTTACCTAGTACCGCACTAGCATCTACTCCAGTTGCATGGAGTTGGCTAATGGTTTTTACTAATGACTTTACTAAAGAGAGTGCTACAGTAATACAGATTATGGATGTATCAGTATTTGGCTCTCCTAGTGATAGTAACATGGTTAAAATGCCTTTACTAGTAATTAATAGCGGTACTCCTAATGGATTATTGCAGCAAATAAAGCTAATAGATAAAGGATATTATACTTATCAGATATTTTACCAGGGTAGTCTAACTAATTTAGATGTAACTAATGTAACTGTAAAGGATTTAGTACAAACTGGTAAGGCTTTAATATATGATGGTATTACAGAGGTAGAATTTAAAGCACAAACAGATGGTACTCCTAATAATTTTATCTATGTACCTTAAAAATTAAATAACAAATCATGGCTAAACCTAAAAAGACTAAAAAAACTACTAATAATACTCCTTATGTATCTCCTTTAAGAGAGGTATATCTAAGCCAGGTTATTACTCCTAAGGCCTATGAGGCTAATGGAGATGGATGGATTAATTATGGTATAGATGCACCCTATAAAAATTTATATCCTCAGTTTTTAATATCTATGTATAATAACTCGGCTACCCATAGAGCAATTACTGATGCTGCTAGTACTATGATAGCAGGGAAAGGTATATTAATAGAGGATAATGCAGATATAGAGGCTACTAGTAAGCTGAATTTACTCCTAAAAAATATAAACTCTAAGGAAAGTATAGAGGAGCTATTAAGTAAACTAGGTAAAGACTTATATTTACAAGGTGCTATAGCTTTAAATATAATTTATAGTAAGGATAAGCAGAGTGTAGTTAGCATAACGCATGTACCAGTAGAAAAAATAAGGATAGGAGTACCTAATAGTAATGGAGTAGTAGAGGATTACTGGATTTCTGCAGACTGGGGTAATACTAGGCGTAAAGAAAATGCTCCTACTCCTATAGCTGCATTTAATCCTTATAATAGAGAGGCTACAAATCAGTTATTATATGTAAGAGATTATACTCCAGGGCTAGATTTGTATGGAGCACCTAGCTACTCAGCATCTACTAACTGGATTTTAACTGATGGTTTAGTATCTGAGTACCATTATAACAATATAACGGGAGGATTTTCGCCAACAACCTGGATTAATTTTAACTCAGGCCAGCCAACAGAGGAGGAGCAACAGATAATAGAGAACGCTATTACTCGCAAAATGACTGGAGTAGGAGGTAAAAAAATGGTAATGACTTTTACAGATGAGGGAGTTAATACGCCAGATATACAAAATTTAGCTTTATCAGATGCACCTCAGCAATATTTAGCACTTAATGAGTTAGTTATACAAAATTTAATGATAGGGCATAGAGTAGTATCTCCATCTTTAATGGGCGTAAAAACTGAGGGAGCTCTAGGAGGTAAAAATGAGCTATTAGAGGCTTATGAATTATATAGCAGGAGTGTAATACAACCATACCAGGATATAATAGTTAAAGCACTTAGTAAGGTTTTTGCTATTAATGATATTAATATACCTTTTAAGATTAAAGATGTAGCACCATTCGCTAATAAGTTTGGTACTGAGATACTAGAAAAAGTTATGACTACCTCAGAGATACGCCAGGAGCTCGGTTTAGAGCCTTTAGAGGCTACTGAGGAGGTTGTAGATGCTAATACAGTACTTAAAAAAGATATTAGCTTAGATAAGCTAGATAGCCTTTTAGATGGTTTAGGAGAGTATGAGGAGGATTTACTAAAGGATTATGATGTACTAGCTATAGAGGATACTACTGATGAGTTAGAGGATGATGATTATGAGGAGCAGTTAAATAATAAAACTGAGTTAGCTAATGTAAAAGATGGTAGTCCTAGCCCAGATTTACCTAGTAACCAGGATGGGACTAGTAAACAGACTACAGAGGTAGGAGTTAAATTTAGAGTTAGATATAGATATAGTGGTAGCCAGAGCCCACAAAGAGAATTTTGTAGGCTTATGGTAGGTAAAGCTAACTCAGGATTAGTATATAGAAAGTCCGATATATTAAAGATGAGTAGGATGGCAGTTAATCCAGGATGGGGAGAGGGAGGTAAAAATACCTACTCTATCTGGCTTAATAACTGCTATGATAAAGAGCTAGGTACTCCTGATTTACATAAATTCTACAAGGGAGGAGGAGCATGCCAACATAAATGGCTGAGAGTTATTTTTGTGCAGAAAAAAGGAGAGGCAGCTAGCTCTAGTAATGATATTATAGGTACTACTGAGGCTAGGAGGAGAGGATTTAAACCAGCTCCTAATAAAGAAACTGACTGGAGTGTACGGCCTAGTGATATGCCTAATAAAGCATTTATAAATAAATAAGAAAAAATAAAAGATTATGGCTGCAACCGCACTATTTATATCAGAAGAAAAATTAAAGAGCTATGCAATAGCTGGTAATGTATCTCCATCTCTAATATTACCTCATTTAAAGGATGCTCAGAGGATTTATATAGAGAGTGCTCTAGGTACTGCTTTATATGAGGATTTGCAGGCTCATATTTTAGCTAGTACTTTAACTGGAGATAATTTAACTTTAGTAGATGATTATATACAGAGCGTTTTGGTGCACTATGCTACTCTGCAGGCTATACCTTTTTTAGCTTATAAAATAGAGAATGGTAATATTTATAGTAAAACATCTGAGAATGGAGTAGCACTATCCAGAGAGGAGCTAGGAGATTTAAAAGATAGTATTAAGAATACTGCAGAGTGGTATAGAGCTAGGTTAATAGATTACCTATGCTATAATGCTGCTTTATTCCCTAAATACGCTTTAAGTGCTGGAGCAGATGTTAGCCCATCTACAACCAAATATACTAATAATATGAATTTATATTAATAGTGCAAATAGTAAAAAGATATATTAAAATTAAAAATGAGGCTAAGTTAAAAGCCTTTTTAAATAAGACTAAAAGTAATGCCAATAGAAAAAACACTAGCCGAAATAGGCCAAGTAGCAGCAGTAAATAGTACTGCTTTAGCTTTAACATTTACAGAAATAGAGGCAGGATTAAAGATACTTTTATTAGTTGTATCTTTAGTTTATACTTTTGATAAATGGTATGCCCATAGAAAAGAAATTAAGAAAAACAAGCAATAGCTAAAGTTTATTTTTTAGTGTACCCGTTTAACCTAGTAATCAATTATCTTTTTATTTTGATACTAGCATACCTAAAAGGGTTTAAAGTTGCTTAGAAGTGATTAAAATAGCTTAAAAATGGATTTAAAATACTTTAGTTTAGATGAGTTTGATAGCCCAGATGAGGCTGGTAGTGGCTCTAAAATGTGCTGCAAATTACTACAAAAATTAGATAAAATTAGAGGAGATTATGGCAGTCCTATAAGTGTTAATTCTGGCTTTAGGACTGTAATACATAATGCGGTAGTAGGTGGTAGAGTTGGCTCATCTCATTTAAAAGGAGTAGCAGTAGATTTACACTGTAATAACTCTGGAGATAGAACTAAGCTACTAAAAGCTATTTATAAAAATGGAATAAATAGAGTTGGAATAGGTAAGACTTTTTTACATATAGATACTGATAATAATAAGCCTGCAGCGTGCTGGCTATATAATTAAATAATAAAAAATGGATTTTATTTTAGGAAACTGGGCTGAGCTACTAATAGCAGTATTAGCCTTAATTAAAGTAGTAGTAAGATTAACGCCAGGCGTTAAAGATGATGCTATATTTAACTATATAGATAAGTTAATAGATGCTATAGTACCTAATAATGAGTAAGTTATTACCTATTAAGGCTATAGCAGAGGCTCTAGGCTCTATACCAGGAATATTTAAACATACTGCTACTGGTAAATTTTCGGCTAGGAGGAGTATCTCTGGCGTACTAGTGATAGCGGCTGCTGCAGATATGACTGCTAAAGGAGATATTACTACTCATGCTCTTATATTAGCATTTATAGCGGTATTACCTCTAATAGCTTTATCCTTTAACAAAGGAAAGTAAATAAGTTGTTAATTTTAGTTAATAAGTACCTTAATTTATTTAGGGTATATTAATATATTTGTATATGACTAATAAACAGTATAGGCTTACTCCAGAGGAGGCAGAGCTAATTAATCGTAATAGAGATAAGGAGGATAGGAGGGTATTAGTGATACCAGATTTACATGCTCCATTTATAGAGCCAGGATTTTTGCAGCACTGTAAAAATATCTATAAAAAATATAACTGTAATAGAGTGCATTTTACTGGAGATTTGCTAGATAACTCTTTTAGCTCATTTCATGAGGTAACGCCAGATGGCCTAAGTGCTGGAGATGAGCTAGCTTTTGCTATTAAGCAGATAAAGCCCTTTTGGCAGGCCTTTAAGGTAGCTAGCGTTTGCATCGGAAACCATGATGCTATTATAAGCCGTAAATTAGTAGCCTCTGGCTTATCTAATGCCTGGCTAAAGGATTTTAATGAGGTATTAGGTACTCCAGGCTGGGTATGGGCTGATAAGTTTAATATAGATGGCGTATTATATATCCATGGTACTGGTAGTAGTGGTAGGAATGGAGCTATTAATAGAGCTATTAACTGGAATACTAAAATTTGCCAGGGGCATATCCATACTGAGAGCTCAATTATATATCATGCTAATAAGGATAGCCTATTATGGAGTATGCAGCTAGGTGCTGCTTTTGATGTAAATAGCTATGCTGCTAATTATGCTAAGAATTTCACTAAAAAGCCTATCATAGCAGTAGGAGTAATATTAGATAATGGTAGACTACCTATTTTAGAGCCTATGCCTCTCTAGTAAACTCATTTTAGAGCGTTTTAAAGGACTTTTAAATACTTTTAATGCTAACAGATACCAAAATTAAAGAGCTATAATAGGCTCTTTTTTTATGCTCTATACCTAGTAGATAAAAAGATATTAAATTTTTGTCAATAAAGTTTTGTAGTCTAATATATAATACCTTTATTTGCATATTATTAATTAATAAATTTATTATGAAAAAGAATTTCAACACAAAGAGTATAACTATTACAGTAGATGCAGTACAGACTATTGATAAATGGGAGAGAGGAGATGATAAAAGAGATACTGAGCTAAAACATGATGCTCTACAATTATTACTAAACTCTGCAAATGCTTTAAGATGTGATTATAATTTTGATGGAGATGATAGTGAGAATATCTATGATGAGATAAAGCTATTAAAAAAGAAAATGAGTGAGCTAATGTTTGAGGCTGAGTATCTTTTAAGAAGTACTAAAAAGCATGATGTAGATGTTATAGCTGAGCCTAGAGATGAGTGGCAGCTACATGCTGAGAGCTAAACTATGATAATCATAGATACCCTGACTAGAGATAGTCGGGGTTTTTGAGGTATAACTAATAACTAAGATATGAAAAATTTAATTTACAAAATGATGGAGATACTTTTAGGAATGGCTGCCTTATATGGCATCCTATATATACTATTAGGTACTATTACCTTAATAGAACTTTTTTTTAATTTAAGATAATGGATAGAGTAGAGATAGTAAGTAATATACTTAACGATAGTAAGGTATATGATAAGATAGCTGAGGCTTTAGGTATAAAGTCTGATAATGATAGTGATATTTTTAGAGAGATAGAGGAGTATATAGTAGAGCAGTATGATGAGATGGATAAAAATAAGCCTACTGAAAAATGTGGTAACTGTAATGAGGAGGTTATTAATCAAGTATTTTGTTGTAGAGAGTGCTCTAAAGAATACTACGCATAATGGATATATTACTAAATAGATTAAAGCCTTTTTACCTAGCTAAGCTAGAGGAGGTTAAAAATGAGTATCCATCTACTTATAGGAATTTATTAGCAGTACTCAGTAAGGAGGTAATTTATGGAGATGTAAGAGTATCGGATGCCATGAGTTTAGCCCATTATTTAACTAATGATACTGTAGATATGTATGCTTTAAATTCAGAACTTTTCAACCCTTTAAAAATTAAATAAAATGGAATTACTAAAAACAGTTAAAGTTAATGAGGTAGTAGCTAATATTACTAGCTCTGTATTAGATGGCACTATAAACCCTTTAGAGGCTATTGTAAGCCTTAAAAAGCTAGAGGAGATAGTAAAGCTAGCAAAGGCTAGTATATCTGATGCAGTAATAGATGAGGCCGCTAAGCATGGTAAAACCTTTACCTATGGAGATGCTGAGATAACTAATAAGAGTAGTGCTGGTAGATATGATTATTCTAATATAGTAGAGGTAGTATCTATGGAGTTAGAGCTAAAAGCCTTAAAGGATAAGCATAAGGCAGCCCTAAAAGTAGATGTAATAAATTTAGATACTGGAGAGCTATTAGCCGCTCCTATCTATAAAGGAGGTAAAGAGATTATCTCTATTAAATTAAATAAATAAATAAAATGACAAAATTAAATAAAATGGATTATCTAGTAAATATCCAAAGTGAGCTAAAAGCGCCAAAAAATGAGTATAATAGTTTTGGTAAGTACAATTATAGGAGTGCAGAGGGAATTTTAGAGGCTCTAAAGCCTTTACTATTAAAATACGGCTGCTACCTTACTATTACTGAAAAAACTGAGGAGAAAGCAGGATATTTAGTATTAACCTCTAAAGCTACTATCTCAGATGGAGAAAATTCTATATATGTAGAGGCTGAGGCTGGTATAAATCCTAATAGAAAAGGAATGGATATAGCTCAGAGTTTTGGTAGTAGCTCTAGTTATGCTAAAAAGTATGCTCTAGGTAATTTATTTTTACTAGATGATACTAAGGATGCTGATAGTAATAAGGTAAATGAGCCAGTAGCTAAGCCTAAGCCTAAAATGAGTACTGATATTTATAATGCTATGCTAGAGTATATTAATACTGGTAAGAGTGCTGCAGTATCCTCTAAAATGAGTAATTATAATATGAGTAAAAAGCAGGAGGATACTTTAACTAGAATGATTAAAGAAAATACTAAATAATATGATTAAGAATAATAAAAAGATACTCCAGGATATAACTGATTTAACTGCAGCCCTATTAGATGTACCAGCTAAGGATATTAATGGAGGTAATAGAGCTAGAGTATTAGTATTAGGTAGAGTAGCTAGCGCTAATTTTTTAATGAGAGATTTAGGCTTTACTTATGATGAGTTAAGTAAGCATATAGATAGAGATAGGACTAGCTTTTACTACTATGAGGCTAAGCATAAGGATAATTATAAGTACTGGGCTGAGTATAAGGAGCTATATGATAACTTAAAAAAGAGTTATTTAGGTATAGATAACATGTCTATGACTAATGAGGATATGCTGAGTAAATTTAAAGAGCATAATATATTATCCTCAGTTTTAGCAGCTCCTTTTATGATTAGCTTTAAAATAGGTAATATAGAGGAGTACATATATACTAAAGAGCTGGAGAGTACTATTAAGGCGCTTAAAGAGGCTTTTAAGGAGTTTAATTACTCTTTTAGTGTTGAGCATATCAATAGCCTAGCTTATGAGAGCTAAGGGCTTTATAAAGCTCCATAGGAAGATAAGAGATACTAAACTATATAAGGATAGTTATACTATGCATCTCTGGATAGAGTTACTAAGCAGAGTAAACCATAAAGAGAATAGCTGGCAGTATGGAGGTAGGCTATGCTCAGTAAAAGCAGGAGAGTGTTTAGTATCTCTATACAGTTTATCAGATAGTACTGGTATTAAAGTAAGTAGGATACGCTGCATACTGAAAAAGCTAATAACTGCACACATGATTACTAGTAAATCTACTCCTTATGGTACTTATATTCAGATAGTTAGCTGGGCTAAATACCAGGAGGATAAAATTAAGTGCATAGCTAAACCTAAAAAAGCAGCATATAACAAGA
>Ga0308018_10000421_pt1 | contig 21917 bp, 16 predicted proteins | sample Neamet282_FD_203130 | JGI IMG/M metagenome (GOLD analysis project Ga0308018, IMG submission 203130) | Marine microbial communities from water near the shore, Antarctic Ocean - #282 | ecosystem: Environmental > Aquatic > Marine > Unclassified | place: Southern Ocean | collected 2014-10-01
TTATTGCCTTGGGTTGCTCATGAATTTCTTTGAGCATAAAATGATCAAACCCTCCTTTTTCAATCTCTGATAATTCTAATTCTAGTACTTCAATTGTTGGTGAGATCTTCGTGTCATTAGAAATCTCATAGAACATTATTTCTTTATGATTTCTTAAAACTCCAACTTGTCCTTCTTCAAGATAAATAACTTTCCTTGTAAAGTCTAAAAATGGAGTTACATCACTTCCAATAAACATTTCATCTTCACCAATACCAATAGCTAAAGGGCTTCCAAGTCTAGCTACTACAATTTCATCAGGCTTTTTTTTATCAAACACCGCAATAGCATATGCTCCAATCACTTGTGATAATGCTAGTTGAACAGCTTTCCCAAGTTTTACATTTTCAGTTACTTGCACATATTCTATTAAATTAACTAGAACTTCGGTGTCAGTTTCTGACTCGAAATTATATCCTTTAGAAATTAATTCGTTTTTTATTGTAGCATAATTTTCGATAATCCCATTATGAACTATGACTAATGATTTATTATTGGAGAGAATCGGATGTGCATTCACATCATTTGGTTCTCCGTGAGTAGCCCACCTAGTATGACCTATACCAATATTTCCGTCTAGTGAATTTGCTTTTTTTGCTTTATTAACTAAATCCTCAACTTTGCCTTTTGTTTTATAGACATTTAATTCAGAATTATATAAAGCTACTCCAGAGCTATCATAACCTCTGTATTCTAATCTTTTGAGACCATTAATAACGATTTCATAAGCATTTTTTTTTCCTATATAACCAACAATTCCACACATAAAATGTAAATATTAAATTAAAAATTATTTAAAGAAATTATGATTTCTTAATTATTCGTCTGGGTCAGTATAATATATTTTAATTCTTGGTCTTTTGTCTAAATCATCAGACTGACTACCATGTAAAACTGTTCCTTTATGACTTAGAATTGCACCTGAAGGATAATCACGAGTTTCCTCACCGCTATTTAAAATAGAAAAGTTTTGTATTGACCCTACGTTAGAAGTTACTACAAGTGCAAGTTTAGCATTTGTTGAATCTCTAATAATAAGATTGTTTAGGTGTTCAGTGATTCTAATTTTATATTTTATACCGTCACCAGATATTGAATCTCCATCTCTAGTCAATGGTTGTAAGTGATTAATTTTAGCGTTAATTGTAGTTTCACTTACAGATTGATCTAAGAAATAATCTATCAAAGCTACATTTTGCTCAAAATTGTATAAATAAACTCTATCTGGTTCAGATTCAATATTTTGACTCTGGTCAACATAAAACTCAATATAGGCTTCATTAATTAATTTATTAGCAATATCATCTTCATCATTGTAAAAAGAACTTTTAAAATGATCAAACGCGTCAACAATTTCTCCATTTTCGTTCTCAAAGCTTCCGCTGAATAAATCTACGGTAGACATATATCCTTCCCCCCCTTTTAAGTAAAGTCTTTCATCTCCATCTACAGTATTTGAATTTGAGACGTCAATATTGAAACTGTTATCGTAGATATTTATAAGATTGTCTGTAAAATTAAAAACATACTCATTCTGACTTTCAATCGCCTCTGTAACTGTTCCACCAGAGTCAGTATCATTTTCTGTACTTATTTCAGAGGTGTAGTGTAAAGTTAATTTAGTGTTAGAAGACGCCAAATTTAACATCATCATTGCTCCTTCTGAGTTAACCCCTTCTGCTTTAATATAAAGCCCCCTAAAAAATTCTTTAAATGTATTTGGGTTTATTAGTACCGCATTATCTTCATTTTCAAATATCAAACTTTCCCAAAAATCACCATTAGGATTATTTAATTTAAACCTCATTGCTGGAGCTAGGCTGGCAGAAACAAAACTGTCCCCAAGTGAATCCAATTGAGTTAAATCTATTCTTTCAGAACTAGGAACAAAGTCATCTGAGCCATCTCCAATTATGCCAGATTCAAATAGTAACTCTGCTTCAATATCTGATTGATTTATGAATTCAGAATTAGATAGAGATCCATTAGAGTAATAATCTTGAGAATCACTAAATTCTCCAGTTGGATCAAAATCTCTCAAATAGAAGTTACTCTTATAAATATATATTTTCGTAGGGTTATTTCCGTAAACAGAATCAATTTCATAAGTGCTTTCTCCGTCTTCATTAGTATCAATCGCTCTACTAAAATAAGGTATTGTTAGCACCACAGAATCCAAAACTATATTATCACCAAAAGACGGACTAAACTCTACTGGTATAATTTGACCTAAAAAACTAGCATTACTTTCTCCAAAAACTGGATCATTATTATAACCTAGCATGAATGAAGGAAGATTGTTAGATTTAATAGGGTTTAGTCTTAAATTTGAAGCTACTACAGGATACTCTATCGATGAAGTGCTGAAATTTATTGCATTTTCTGAACTTATAACATCAGAGTCTATACTTGCAAAGTCTTTATCACAAGAGATAAAAACAAGTGTAAACAGAACGGATAATAATTTTAGGTCTCTCATTTATTGGTTTAAAACTTCGTTCTTATAAAATTCGGTATAAGCTTCTGAAAAAGTTTCTCTAGTCTGATAATCTAAAATAGGTTTATCAGATTTTTTCATATGATCTAAAACTTCTTTGGGAATATCTTCTGACCCTAAAATTAATGCATCTGAAAAGTCTATTGCACTTTTCATTAAATTGTTATAAGATGGGTCTTTTAAGCCTTTAATTAGGTCTTCATTGATTTCGTCAAACAATATTTTATCAACTAATTTTTTATTAAGACTTTCATCAAAAGACTTGTCGTAAACAGATGTGACTATTTTACTGTTTTCAAAAACCGGCTCATCTTTATAATAGGTTTTAAGATATAATGGAAAAAGTGAAGCCATCCACCCATGTACATGTATTATGTCAGGAGACCAGTTTAATTTTTTGACAGTTTCAATAACCCCTTTAGCAAAAAACATTGCTCTCTCGTCATTATCCTCGTGTAATTTACCATTTTCATCAGAAAACGTAGATTTTCTCTTAAAATACTCTTCGTTATCAATGAAATAGACTTGTATTCTTTCTTTAGGAATTGAAGCCACTTTAATTATTAATGGCATATCAATATCATCAATAACTAAGTTTATACCTGAAAGTCTAATAACTTCATGGAGTTGATGTCTTCTTTCATTAATATTACCATACTTGGGCATGAAAATTCTTATTTGCCCACCTTGCTTGTTTATCATTTTTGGAATTTCAAATGACATTGATGAAATTTCATTTTCAGGTAAATAAGGGACTACTTCTGATGATACGTATAATATTTTCTTCTCTTTCATATCCTTGTATTAGTTATTAAGTGCAAAAAGTAGCAAAATTACAAAAATTATGCAGATTAATAGTAATATATTAAATTTGCATGCTGTTAAAGTTTTATTAAAATGAAAATATTTTTTAAAAAATCCGAGATAACTGAGTACCTAGATGAGTTAAAAGCTTCGAGTGCAAGTATTGGTTTTGTGCCTACTATGGGAGCTTTACATGGCGGTCATCTGTCTTTAATCAAACAGTGTTTAAAGAACAATAAAGTATCTGTTGTTAGTATTTTTGTCAACCCAACTCAATTTAATAACACTTTCGACTTAATAAATTATCCAAAAAATTTAAAAAAAGATATTGAATTACTGGAAAATCTATCTAAAAAGATTATAATTTTCTCACCTGAAGCTAAAGAAATATATACAGACAAAGAGTTAACAAATAAATATGACTTTAATGGACTTGATAAGTTTATGGAGGGCAAGTTTAGAAATAATCATTTTGAAGGGGTTGCAACTATTGTTGAGTTACTACTAAAAATTATAAAACCTAATTCTGCATATTTTGGAGAAAAAGATTTTCAACAACTTGCTATAATCCGAAGTTTAAAAACTAACGTTAATATTGTTGGGTGCCCAACTCTTAGAGATATTAATGGTTTAGCATTAAGTTCACGAAATATTAAACTAAGCGTTAAGTCAAAAACAGTAGCTTCAAATATTTTTAAAAATCTAAACTTTATAAAATCAAATTTTCATAAATCGTCAATAGAAAATTTAATAAGCACAGCTACTAATAATATCAACTCATTTGATCAAATGAATTTAGAGTATTTAGAAATTGCTGAAGAGAATAAATTAGTACCAACAAATGTGATCAAATCTGAAAAAAAATATAGGGCTTTTGCATCTGTTTTTGTTGATGGAATCAGATTAATTGATAATATTGCACTTAATTAAATTTTTTAGATGAAAATTCAGATTTTAAAATCAAAAATTCACCGTGTTAAGGTTACCGGAGCAGATTTAAATTACATAGGTAGTATTACTGTAGATGAAGACTTAATGTGTGCTGCAAATATAGTTGAGGGCGAGAAAGTTCAGGTTGTCAATAATAATAATGGAGAGAGGTTCGACACTTATGTTATTCCTGGAAAACGAAAGTCTGGTGAAATTACGGTCAATGGAGCTGCTGCTAGAAAAGTTCAAGTTGGTGATGTACTGATTTTAATTACATATGCATTTATGTCTTTAAAAAAAGCTAATAAATTCACCCCCGCCATAATATTTCCAAATGAACAAACTAATCTTTTGAAATAGACTTTGAATCAAAAAGTAATAAACTATATAAAAATTATCTTACCTATTTTAATAGGGTTATCACTTGTTGTCTATTCTTTCTCAAAAATCTCAATAAATCAGATTTTATTCTATTTAGAAAAGTCTAATTATTATTGGATTATCCTCGGAATATTTTTCGGCTCTTTAAGTCATATTTCTAGATCTTATAGATGGAACTATTTATTGAACCCGTTAGGTTATAATATTTCTTTTCTAAATAGTTTCTTCGCTGTGTTTTCTGCTTATCTAATTAATTTCACTATTCCTAGAGCTGGTGATGTCGCTAGAGCTACAATTATTTCTAAATATGAAAATATTCCATTCGATAAAACCCTAGGGACTATTATTGCTGAAAGAATAGCAGATTTAATCTGTGCTTTTGTCATTATTTGTGTGGCTATAATTTTAAAGAAAGACTTTATTTTAAATCTGATTTCAGAAAAACTGAACTCAATGAGTGTAACTACACTAGTTTTGATTTTGATTTCAGCTCTTTCTTTCTTTTTCATTTTAAAATATATATTTCCGTTATTTTTAAGTAAGATTAATAATTTTTTTAAAGGTATTTCCCAAGGAGTTTTAACCATAACTAAAATGGAAAACAGATGGGGATTTGTTTTTCATACTATATTTATCTGGACTATGTATGTCCTTATGTTTTATGTTACGACACTTTCAATGGAAGAATTTAATGATATATCCTTTGCCCCAATTTTAATTGGATTTATTTTGGGAATGTTTTCTATTGGAGCTACAAATGGAGGTATAGGAACTTACCCAGAAGCTATTGTATTAGCTTTTTCACTTTTTAGTATTTCTGAAGATCCAAGTCGTGCTTTTGGTTGGATTATGTGGTCATCCCAAACTTTAATGATAATTATTTTTGGAGGTATATCCTTATTGCTACTTCCCATTTATAATAAACACAGAAATAAGACGAAATAATAATTAATTTTTTACTTATTTTGTTATCTTCAAAATGATTAAAAAATTATTATGCTAAAGTTTAAAAATCTACTATTATTATTGTTTTTAAATATTTCTTTTTCACAAACTATTTATGAGAGTTTTGAATCAGATTTTTTAAGCGATAGTAGAGAATTAAAAATTCAACTACCCCGAAATTACGATGAAAATTTATCAAAAAAATATCCTTTGATAATTGTGTTAGATGGAGACTATATGTTTGAGGCAGTTTCTGGAAGTGTAGATTATTTATCATATTGGGGGAATATACCAGAATCAATAATTGTTGGTGTAAACCAAATAAACAGCAGGTATGATGATTGTAGTGTTTTAGATAACATAGACTTTATTCCTATATCTTCAAGTAGGAATTTTTATGATTTTATTTCTCAAGAATTGATTCCTTTTTTTGATAAAAACTATAGAACAACTAAGTTCAAAGTTGCAGTTGGCCATGAAGCAACTGCAAATTATATTAATTATTTTTTATTAAACAATAAGACGCTTATTTCAGGTTTTATTGCAATAAGTCCAAAGTTTTCCTACGACATGGAAAATTATTTAATTAAAAGATTAGGTAAAATAAAAACCAATATTTTTTATTATTTGGTAAGCTCTGATAGTGATTTTAAATCTATTAATGAAAGAACTAAAAACCTGTCTGATAATCTAAGCTCCTTAACTAACGAACTAGTATCATTTAAGTACAAACAACATAAAAACCTCACTCATTATAACTTGCCAATACATTCAATATCTGAAGGGTTTGAACACGTATTCGCTACCTATACCGCAATAAATTCGATTGAGTATAATTCTGTTTTAAGTAAAATACTAACATCGCCGGTGAAATATCTAGAAAATAAATATGAAGATATATTCAATTACTATGGAGTTAATAAAAACATCCTAGTAAATGATTTTAGAGCTGTAGAAAAATATATAGAAGAGAGTGAAAAATTTAAATTTTATAAGGACCTTTCAAAATTAGCAATTGATAAATACCCTAAAACTATTTTAGGAAGTTATTACATGGGGCTTTATCATGAGAGAACTGGAGATATTAGAAAAGCAATGCATATTTACAGGTCTGCATACACTCTTGAAGACGTAGAAGGAATCACAAAAGATGAATTATTAGATAAAGCTGATTTAATCAGTATTGATTTGAAGAACTAATGAGTAAAATTAAGACAACATTTGTTTGTAATGATTGTGGCAGTAACTTTCCAAAATGGCAAGGTCAGTGTACTTCATGTAAAAGCTGGAACTCTATCTCTGAAGAAGTAATTTTAAAACCAAAGAATAACTCCTGGGAAAAAAACAACTTTGATAATATAAAGACATCCACGCCTCAAAAAATATCCAACATTGTATATAGGGAGGAAGATAGACTAGTCACATTAGATACTGAATTTAACAGGGTTTTAGGGGGTGGTATAGTACCTGGGTCTTTGATTTTATTAGGAGGTGAACCGGGGATAGGAAAAAGTACTCTATTACTTCAGGTTGCAATAAAATTACCATATTCAACTCTATATATTTCTGGCGAAGAAAGCCAAAGTCAAATTAAAATGAGAGCCAATAGAATGAATTACGAAAGTGATGAATGCTATATATTAACAGAAATTAGTTTAGAAAGTATTTTTAAACAAATTGAAAAAATTAAACCTCAAATTCTAATTATTGATTCCATACAAACTTTAAAAACTGATCTTATAGATTCAGCACCTGGTAGTATTTCACAAATTAAAACCTGTACCTCAGAGCTAATAAATTTCGCAAAAAAAACATCAACACCAGTAATTATTGTTGGGCATATTACTAAAGATGGAAATATAGCTGGTCCTAAAATTTTGGAGCACATGGTTGATACTGTACTGCAATTTGAAGGAGATAGAAATCATGTTTATCGAATTTTAAGAGTGAATAAAAATAGATTTGGGTCAACTAATGAGATTGGCGTGTATGAAATGAATGTAAAAGGGCTAAAAGAAATTTCTAACCCTTCAGAGATTTTAATTTCCAAAAAAAATCAGGAATTAAGTGGGAATGCTATTTCTGCAACTATTGAAGGAATGAGGCCCTTTATGATAGAAGTTCAAGCTTTAGTTAGTACTGCTGTTTACGGAACCCCTCAAAGAAGCTCTACTGGATATAATTCAAAACGATTAAATATGCTTTTGGCTGTACTTGAAAAAAGAGTTGGATTTAGACTAGCATCCAAAGATGTATTTTTAAATATTACAGGTGGGATATCCGTCGATGATACTGCATTAGATCTTGCAGTTGTTGCGGCAATAATATCTTCCAATGAAGACTTAATATTAAATGAAAAATATTGTTTTGCTGCCGAAGTAGGACTTTCGGGTGAAATCAGGCCTGTCCAAAGGCTAGAGCAAAGAATTACCGAAGCAGAAAAGCTAGGGTTTTCAACAATATTTATTTCCAAATTCAGTAAGCTTAACATATCACCAAAGTCTATAAAAATTATATATTTATCAAAAATTGAAGATTTAATTAATAATTTAAATTAATTAATTTCAGTAAAAACTTCTAACTAGAATTTAACTAAATTTAGTATTTTCGCAACCTAGTTTAAACAAAATGGTATTTCCTGATTACAATAAATTAAATCTGTCCAAAATAGGTGAAGAAATTTTATCTTATTGGGAGAAAAATAATATTTTCGAAAAATCTATACAAGCTAGGGAAGGTGCAGAACCATATATCTTTTTTGAAGGTCCTCCGTCTGCTAATGGACTTCCAGGTATTCATCATGTATTAGCTAGAACTATTAAGGATATTTTTCCTAGGTATAAAACTATGAAAGGATTTCAAGTTAATCGAAAGGCTGGCTGGGATACTCATGGACTACCTATAGAATTAGGAGTTGAAAAAAAACTAGGAATTTCTAAAGAGGATATTGGCACAAAAATATCGATTGAGGAGTATAACTCTGAGTGCAAAAAAGAAGTAATGAAATATACTCATATTTGGAATGATTTAACTTCTAAAATGGGCTATTGGGTAAACATGGATGATCCATATATCACCTACGAATCCAAATATATGGAGAGTGTGTGGTGGTTATTAAAACAAATTTATAATAAAAACTTAATATATAAAGGATATACAATTCAGCCTTATTCTCCTAAAGCAGGTACTGGATTAAGTTCGCATGAGTTAAATCAGCCAGGTACTTATCAAGATGTAACTGATACAACAGTTACTGCTCAATTTAAAGCTATTGAAAATTCTCTCCCCAGCTTTTTAAAAATCAATTCTCCTGTTTATTTCTTGGCGTGGACAACTACTCCTTGGACTTTACCTAGTAATACAGCTTTAACAGTTGGTAAAAAAATCGAATATGTATTGGTTCAATCTTACAATCAATATACTTTTGAATCTGTAAATGTTGTTTTAGCTAAAGCTCTTGTGTCAAAACAATTTAATGGTAAATATTTAGAAGTTTCTTCAAAAGATGAAATAGATAATTACAATAAAGAAGACAAAAAAATTCCGTATTTAATCCACAGTTCATTTAAAGGAAAAGAACTTATAAATATTAAGTATGAACAATTATTGCAGTATGCATTGCCTCACGACAACCCTGAAAATGCTTTCAGAGTTATTGCAGGAGACTTTGTAACAACAGTTGATGGTACTGGAATCGTTCATACTGCTCCAACCTTTGGGGCGGATGATGCATTGGTGGCAAAACAAGCTGTTCCTGAAATACCACCACTTTTGGTAAAGGATCAAAATGATAATTTGGTCCCATTAGTAGATTTACAAGGTAAATTTAGACCTGAAATGAAAGAGTTTGCAGGTAAGTTTGTGAAAAACGAATATTATGATGATAAAAATATTCCAGATAAATCAATTGATGTTGAACTTGCAATTAAATTAAAAATTGAAAACAAAGCATTTAAAGTAGAAAAGTATAAGCATAGCTATCCAAATTGTTGGAGGACTGACAAGCCAGTTTTATATTATCCATTGGATTCCTGGTTCATCAAGGTTTCTGATTTTAAAGAATCTATGTATGACCTTAATAAAGGAATTAATTGGAAACCAAAATCAACTGGCGAAGGAAGATTTGGAAATTGGTTAGAAAATGCTAATGATTGGAATCTTTCTAGATCAAGATTTTGGGGAATCCCCTTACCCATTTGGAGGACAGATGATGGGAAAGAGGAAATTTGTATAGGTTCAATAGAGGAATTAAAAAATGAAATTAAAAAATCTATTTCAGCAGGCTTTATGCAGGAAGATATTTATAATGAATTTATTATTAATGATTTCTCTAAAGAAAACTATGACAAAGTTGATCTACATAAAAATATAGTTGATGAGATTATTTTGTGTTCTAGTAAAGGAAAGAAAATGCAAAGAGAATCTGATCTTATAGATGTCTGGTTTGATTCAGGAAGTATGCCATATGCTCAGTGGCACTACCCTTTTGAAAATAAAGAGTTAATTGACGAGAAAAAAGCTTTTCCAGCTGATTTTATCGCAGAAGGTGTTGATCAAACTAGAGGGTGGTTTTATACACTTCACGCTATAGCTACTTCAGTATTTAATTCGGTTGCATATAAAAATGTAGTTTCTAACGGATTAGTTTTGGATAAAAACGGACAAAAAATGTCTAAGAGATTAGGAAATGCTGTAGACCCATTTTCTACAATATCTGAATTTGGTCCTGACGCAACAAGATGGTACATGATCTCTAATTCTAATCCATGGGATAATTTAAAATTTGACTTGAGTGGGATAGAAGAAGTGAAGAGAAAGTTTTTTGGTACACTTTATAATACCTATTCTTTTTTTGCACTTTATGCTAATATAGATAAGTTTAATTATTCTGAAAATGAAATAAAAATTAGTGATAGACCGGAGATAGATAGGTGGGTTTTATCCGAGCTGAATACTTTGATAAAAAATGTTGATAGGTTTTATTCTGATTATGAGCCAACAAAAGTAGCAAGGAGTATTTCCGAATTTACTACCGAAATTTTGAGTAATTGGTATGTAAGACTTTGTAGACGACGTTTTTGGAAAGGTGAGTATGAGTTAGATAAAATATCTGCATATCAGACCTTACACACTTGCCTTATTACAATTTCAAAATTAGCAGCACCAGTAGCTCCATTTTTTATGGATAAGTTATTTCTTGACCTAACGAAAAATATTTCACAAATTAATGATGAGAGTGTACATTTAACAACTTTTCCAATTTCGGATGAATCATTAATAGATTCTGATCTAGAAAGAAAAATGAAATATGCTCAAAAAATATCTTCTTTAACACTATCATTAAGAGCAAAAGAAAAAATAAAAGTTAGACAACCGTTAAATAAAATAATGATTCCGGTCAATAGTAATGAACAAAAAAATGAAATTGAAGCAGTCTCAGAATTGATTAAAAATGAGGTAAACGTAAAAGAAATCCAATTACTAGAAGGAGAGTCTGATTTATTAGTTAAAAAGATAAAACCTAACTTTAAAACCCTTGGGCCTAAGCATGGTAGGTTAATGAAGGATATATCCATAGCCGTTAGTAAATTAAAATCAACTGACATTAGCAAAATCGAACAAACGGGGACTATAGAACTTGTTATTAATGAAAAAAGTATTATTTTCGAAATTAATGATTTTGAAATAGTTTCTCAAGATATTGAAGGTTGGTTAGTTGCCCACGAAGGATCTCTAACAGTAGCTTTAGATATTGTCATCGATAATTCCTTAAAAGAGGAGGGCATTTCTAGAGAGTTTGTTAGTAAAATTCAAAATATGAGGAAGAATTCAGGTTTTGAAGTTACTGATAGAATAAATATTTTTATTCAGCAAGATCAAAATATTACAAATGCAATTGAGGGGAACTTAAACTACATTAAGTCTGAAACCCTAGCGGATAACCTTAGTATTGTAGAAAGTATAGAAAATGGGGATGAAATATCCTTTGATAATATAAACACTAAAATAAGTATTAATAAAATTTAAAAACATGTCTGTAGAAAAGAAATACAAATATTCTGACAAGGATTTGGCTGAATTTAAAAAATTAATAACAGAAAAAATTAGTAAAGCTGATCGTGATTTAAAATTAATTAAAAGTGCTTATTTGAATGATCATAATAATGGCACTGAGGACACTTCTCCTACTTTCAAAGCTTTTGACGAGGGTAGTGCTGTTATGAGTAAAGAGTCAAATTCAGCATTAGCAATACGTCAAGAAAAATTTATTAGAGATTTAAAAACTGCTCTTATTAGAATAGAAAATAAGACTTACGGAATATGCAGAGTTACTGGAAAATTAATTAATAAAAAAAGATTGGAATTAGTTCCACATGCAACTCTAAGCATTGAAGCGAAAAATATGCAGAAATAAGTTCTGTATTTTACTGTGATAAATAATCCACATCCAAAAGGTTCTAAAAAATATAGTAAATGGAACAAATTTTTTGTTCTCACTTTAGGAGTAGTTTATATTTTGGTATTTAACGTATTTATTCCATTCTTTCTCAATTAAACCATTTTTAATGCCAATCTCTTTTAAAGAACTCTTTCTTTTTTTTTGAGTAACTTTTAAATGAAAGGATATTAGCAAGATCAGATAGAAATATTAAAAAAAAATAATTTCTTTGTTTGTATAACATAAAAATATACTAATTTTCACAATATTGTTAATTAATATACCTTTGTAAAAATGACTAAAATTGAATTAAACAATATAGTTAAACATCTACCAAATAGCCCTGGTGTTTATCAGTTTTTGAATTCAGACGAGGTAATTATATACGTAGGCAAGGCCAAAAGTTTAATAAAAAGAGTTCGTTCTTACTTCAAACAAATCCACAAAGACGGCAAAACTAATTCTCTTGTAAAAAACATACATAATATTAGGCATATAGTTGTTAAGACTGAATCTGACGCTCTACTTCTTGAAAATAGTCTAATAAAAAAATTTAAACCAAAGTATAATATATTATTAAAAGATGACAAGACTTATCCTTGGATTTGTATTAAAAACGAAAGGTTTCCAAGAGTCTTTTATACTAGGAAAATGATAAAAGATGGTTCTGATTATTATGGACCGTATACTAGCTTAAGAGTTGTAAAAACTATCTTAAATATAATATCTAGCTTATATAAACTCAGAACTTGTTCCTATGATTTAAATGATCAAAAAGTACAAAACAATAAATATAAAGTTTGCTTGGAATTTCATTTAGGAAATTGTCTAGGACCCTGCGAGGATTTACAAGAAGAGGAAAACTATAATCAAAACATTATAGAAATTAAGGATATACTTAGAGGAAACTTTAAAAACTCTCTTCATTCTTTCAGAAGAGAAATGAAAGTTATGGCTGATGATTTAAAGTTTGAGCAAGCTAACTTAATTAAAAGTAAAATAAATGCTTTAGAAAATTACCAATATAAATCAACAGTTGTTAACCCGAAAATATCAAACGTAGATGTGTTTTCTTATAGTGAAGATGAAAACTTTGTATATGTCAATTTCTTGCAAATTTCTTTTGGCTCAATTGTTAGATCTTTCAATCTTGAGATTAAATCAAAAATTGATGAAGGGATTAAAAAAATTTTAGAACTAGCAGCTATAGAAATAAGGCTTAAGTTCGCTTCAAATTCACCTATTATTTATTGTAGTATTCCTATTGATTTAGGAGAAAATGTAAGTATAGAAGTTCCTAAAATAGGTGACAAAAAGAAAATTATTGATCTGTCTCATAAAAATGCTATTCAATTTAAATTTGACAGGTTAAAGCAAATTAAAATTGTAGACCCAGAGAGGCACCAAAACAGAATCTTAGGTCGATTAAAAGAAGATCTTAATTTAGATAAAACACCAGTTCACATTGAGTGTTTTGATAATTCAAATACTCAAGGTACAAATCCTGCTTCTGCTTGTGTAGTTTTTAGGGATGGGAAACCTAGTAAAAAAGATTATAGACACTTTAATATTAAGACAGTAACAGGTCCAGACGATTACGCATCGATGGAAGAGGTGGTTTTTAGAAGATATAGTAGACTTTTATCCGAAGGTTCTGACTTGCCTGAGCTTATCATAATAGATGGAGGTAAGGGACAGCTATCTGCCTCGCTAAAAAGTCTTATTAAACTTGGTTTAGAAAGTAAAATATCAATTATTGGAATTGCAAAAAGATTAGAAGAAATTTATTTCCCTAATGACTCTACTCCATTATTTTTAGATAAAAAATCAGAAAGTTTAATCCTGATACAGAAGCTCAGAAATGAAGCCCATAGATTTAGTTTGAAGCATCACAGAAATAAAAGAAGTGAAAATGCCTTTACAAATGAACTAAATAGCATCAAAGGAATTGGAGATACTACTATGATTACTTTATTAAAAAAATTTAAATCCAATGATAAAATATCAAAACTCCGTTTCGAGGATTTACAAAATTCTATAGGAAAATCTAAAGCAGCTTTAGTATTCAATCACTATAATGCAGTAAAACCCTAGAAAGTTCATCAGTTTTATTATTTTTATTATAATACTTTATAGATGAAAAAATCAATACTTTTAATTTTTTTCTTTTCTAATTTAATAATTGGACAAGACGAGTCTGCTTTTAAGTCTGGCGAATGGTTAAAGTTCAAATTATCTTATAGTGGATGGATTAAAGCAGGTCAAGCAACTTTGAAATTAAAACAAGATGAGTCCAAGGAGCTTTATCACGTAAAAGCTGTCGGGAAAACAACAGGTCCTATAAAATGGTTTTTTAAAGTAGAGGACTATTATCAAAGTTATTTTTACAAGAATTCGGGCTTACCAAAAACTTTTATTCGAAAAATAAATGAGGGAGGGCATACAAAAAATCTTACTATTGATTTTAATCAAAAAAATAATACTGCAATTGTAAATAATATTAAAAAAGGAACCACTCAAAAATATAATACAAAAGACAGCGTACAAGACATGCTTTCTGTTTTTTATCAACTTAGAAATAATTATAATGTGGAGCAAATTAAAGCAGATAAAGATTTATTAGTCAATATGTTTTTTGATTCAGAAAACTATGAGTTTAAAATGAGCTTTTTAGGCTTTGAAACTATAAACACTAAATTTGGAAAAATTAAATGCATTAAACTAAGACCATTTGTACAATCAGGAAGAGTGTTTAAAGAAAAAGAAAGTTTAACTTTGTGGATAAGCGCTGATAAAAATAAAATTCCATTAAGAATTAAGGCAGATTTAGTTATAGGCTCAATAAGAGCAGATCTAGATGCATTTAGTGGTTTAAATCATCCTTTTGAAATTAAATTTTAAATATGGCCAAGAAATTAAAATTCGATTCTGTAATATCTGAATTAAAAAACAAGCATGAGGGTTTATCACAGGACCTTAACTTACACTTAGAAGGTTTTTTGCACTCTAAGCAATTAACATACTGGGATTATATAAATACAGATGCTCTTTTAAATCTACAGATTCAAAGAACTGAATATCCAGATGAAATGGTATTCATTACTTACCATCAAATCAATGAGTTGATTTTTAAAATGATTTTATGGGAAATTCAACAAGTAGCCGAGGCTAAAAATATTAGTGTTGAAATTTTCGAAGATAAAATAATGAGAGTAAGTCGTTATTTTGATATGCTAACAACATCATTTAATATAATGCTTAAGGGAATGTCCCCTGAGCAATATAATAAGTTTAGACTAGCTTTAAGTCCAGCGAGTGGCTTTCAAAGTTTTCAATATAGACTTATTGAATTTGCGTCCACAGAGCTTATTAATTTAATTGATGCTAGGTTTAGGAAAACAATTGATAGAGACACACCCTTTGAACATGCTTTTGATCATCTATATTGGCAAGCCGCAGGTAAAGATTTTAAAACTGGCAAAAAATCACAGTTATTATTAAATTTTGAAAAAAAGTATAAGGAAAGGTTCATTACTTTTATGAAGGTTTACAACACAAGAAACTTATGGTCTACCTACAAATCTTTAACAAAAAAGGATCAAAAAAATAAAAATTTAATTAATGCAATGAGACACCTAGATTACACGGTAAATATTACATGGGTAATGGCTCATTACAATACGGCTAAATTTTATATAGAATCTAAAAGTGGAAACTCTATTTCTACAGGTGGTAGTGATTGGCATAAGTACATGCATCCTAAATATCAAAAAAGAATATTTTTCCCAGACTTATGGACAAAAGAGGAACTTGAAAATTGGGGAGAAAATGAATAGACTAATTATATTTACTTGCTTTTTAGGGGTTTTGTTTATTACATCTTGTGGGGATGAACCTAAAGTCATAGAGCTTGTGCCTGAAAATATTGAGTTTGGATTTAATTTAGATAACTTCAAAGTAAAAAAAGACACAATAAGATTCGGAGATAGTTTTGGTGAAATAATGGAAGAAAATAAAATTGGATATCCTAAAATTTATCAAATCACTAATAAAATTAAAGATTCTTTTGATGTTAGATGGTTAACCGCCGGAAAACCTTATACTGTTTTAAGTTCAAAAGATTCTTTAGAAAAACCACAAGTATTTATATACCAGCCAAATAAAGTTAATTATGTTGTTATACATATAGGAGACTCTGTTTACGCTTACAACAAGAAAAAGCCGATAACTATTGTCAAAAAATATGCTTCTGGAGTTATAACAAGTAGCTTATCTGAATCTATGGACAATCAAGGGCTTCCATATCAGCTTATTACCGATATGTCAGACATTTATGCTTGGACAATAGATTTTTTTAGATTACAAAAAGGAGATAAGTTTAAAATAATATACAATGAAAGGTTTATTGAGGATTCAATATTTGCTGGAATTAAAAGTATTGATGCTGCGTATTTTGAACATAATAATGAATCATTTTATGCCTTTAATTATAAAGCAGATAGTCTAAAAGAAACTGTTGAGTATTATGATGAAAAAACACAAAGCCTTCAAAGAACTTTTTTAAAAGGACCTCTAAAATTTAGTAATGTTTCATCAAGGTTTAATTTAAAAAGAAAGATTGCATTTTATGGAAATAGAGTTAAAGCTCATAAAGGAACAGATTTTGCTGCACCAGTTGGAACTGAAATCTTAGCAACTGCAGATGGAAGAATAATAGAATCTAGAAGAAAAGGAGGGAATGGAAATTATGTTAAAATAAGACATAACTCAACTTATTCTACTCAATACTTACACATGAAAAAGAGACTTGTAAAGGTTGGACAATATGTTAAACAAGGTGATGTAATAGGTCAAGTGGGGATGACTGGTAACACTTCTGGACCCCATGTTTGTTATAGGTTTTGGAAAAACGGAATGCAAGTAGACCCATTTAAACAAAAATTACCAGCTGGTAAATCTGTACCTAAATCTCAAAAAACTAAATACGAACAATTTATTTTACCAATTAAGCAAGTCCTTGAAAACATTGAATATAATTCAACTAAATAATTATTAAATGAGTCTAAAAAATCAAAATCCAACTAGCACAAAATCATGGGGTAAATTATTAAGTCATTTTAAAGACATAAAGAGTAAAACAATAGTGAGTTACTTTGATGAAAACTCTAACAGGAGTGATGAATTAACTATTAAGTGGGAGGATTTTTATGTGGATTTTTCTAAAAATAGATTGGATAAACAAACTATAAGTTTATTCACAGATTTATTAAATGAGATTCAATTAAAAGATTCTATTAATAAATATTTTACAGGGGATAAAATTAATAAAACAGAAAATAGAGCAGTTTTACATACGGCACTTAGATCGGAAGAAAACAGTAATTTAAAAGTTGCTGGAATTAATGTTAGAAATCAAATTAAGGATGTAAAAAATAAAATAAGAGAATTTTCTAACTCTGTAGTTTTAGGATCAAAAAAAGGATATACCAACAAACCATTTACTGATGTTGTAAATATTGGAATAGGTGGTTCTGATTTGGGGCCTTCAATGGTTATTGATTCGTTAAAGTTTTATAAAAACCATTTAAATACGCATTTTGTAAGTAATGTAGATGGCGATCATGTAAATGAAGTTTTAAAGACTTTAGACCCTGAAACAACTTTATTTATTATAGTGTCTAAAACTTTCACTACTCAGGAGACTCTTTCTAATGCAAATACGATTAGAAGTTGGTTTTTGAAAAAGGCAAAGCAAGAAGATGTATCTAAACATTTTATAGCTGTGTCAACTAATTTAGAAAAAGTAATGTCTTTTGGAATAGAAAAAGATAATATATTTCCAATGTGGGATTGGGTCGGGGGTAGATTTTCACTCTGGAGTGCTGTAGGAATTACAATTAGTTTATCTATTGGCTTTAAAAATTTTGAAGATTTTTTAAAAGGTGCTAATCATATGGATATTCATTTTCAAGAAACTAATTTTGATAAAAATATACCAGTAATTTTAGCTTGTATAGGAGTATGGTATAATAATTTTTATAATTGTGAAAGTGAATCAGTAATCACATATTCTCAGTATTTAAATCAATTTGCTACTTATCTTCAGCAGGCATCTATGGAAAGTAACGGGAAAAGTGTCGATAGAGATGGCTCAAAGGTGAATTACTCTACAGGTCAGATTGTTTGGGGGGAACCAGGAACAAATTCGCAACACGCTTTTTTTCAACTGATACACCAGGGAACTAAGTTGATTCCAACTGATTTTATTGGATTTACACAAAGTTTATATGGTAATAAAGATCATCAAAATAAACTTATTTCAAATTTCATAGCTCAAACTGAAGCTTTGATGAAAGGCAAATCATTGGCAGAGGTTAAAAAATCAAATAAAGACAATTTTAATATTCCTTTTAAAGTTTTCGAAGGGAATAAGCCAACTAATACAATATTAATTGATAAGCTAACTCCAAAAAGCTTAGGAAAGCTAATTGCACTTTACGAACATAAAATTTTTGTGCAAGGAGTTATATGGAATATATTTAGTTACGATCAATTTGGGGTAGAACTTGGTAAAAAACTCGCAAATACAGTTCTCGACGATATTCAAAATAATTCATCTAACAATCATGACTCATCTACTAATAATCTCATCAAGTATTATAAATCCAAAAATATAACATAACTAACTAATAAGCAGGTAGTTAGTTATTTTTTTTTATCTATTTTTTTTTATTTACCTTAGTGTTATATTAATTTATTAACATTTAGGTGATGGTATCTGAATATTAATTTTTATTTTTGCGACAAATTACAAACTAAATTAAATTTAATTATGAAAAAAATTACTCAAAATTTAATGGTTGCTTTGACTATTTTTAGTTCAATGGCAATTGTTTCTCAAACTGAAGTTAAAGAGTCTACGGACGATTTAACTCTTACAGAATTAGAAGAAGTTGTACTTATGGGTAGTGGGGTTATTGACCTTGCTGCGGATAGAGTTACTCCGGTAGCTGTTTCTACAATTAAAGGAAGTGAAATCCAAAAAAAGATTGGAGCTCAAGATATCACAATGACACTTGTTAATACCCCATCTGTATATGTTGCGGGTCAATCTGGTGGTTATGGTGATTCGAGAATTGCTGTCCGTGGATTTGAACAAGATAATACTGCTTACATGTTAAACGGTCAACCAATCAATGGAATGGAAGACGGTAAAATGTACTGGTCAAACTGGTCAGGAATGAATGACGTTGCTAGCACAGTAGAAATTCAAAGGGGTCTTGGTGCTTCTAAATTAGCTATATCATCAGTTGGTGGTACAGTTAATTTTGTAATGAATTCTAATAATGTTAGAGAAGGTGGATTTGTTTACGCTGGAGTTGCTAATGATGACTATCTAAAAACTACATATTCTTACAATACTGGTAAGTCTGATGATGGATGGGCTACAAGTTTCCTTTTAACTCACTGGCAAGGCGATGGCTACAACGAAGGTTCTTTTGGTCAAGGCCAAACTTATTTCTTTTCTGTAGGAAAAGAAATTAACGAAAAGCACAGTATTAATTTTCTTTTAACTGGTGCGCCACAATGGCACGATCAAAACTTTTCAAAAAGTATTTCAAAATATTTAGAAAAGGGAAGAAAATATAATAATAACTGGGGTATGTACGGAGATCAGTATTTAACTGAAAGAAGAAATTTTTACCATAAACCTGTTATGAACCTTAACTGGGATTATAAAATTAGTGATGACTCAAGTCTATCTACTGTATTTTATTTATCAACTGGTAATGGAGGTGGTACTGGAGGAAGAGGATCTCGTCCAAGAACTGAAGAAGGTTATGTTGATTACGATGCGATATACGCATACAACTTAGGTACTTCTGGAGCTGGAGGAAATTATGCTGCTGAAGGTGGTTATATTACTCGTGCTTCTATGAACATGCACAACTGGGTTGGTCTTGTATCTAACTTTGAAAAACAACTAAACGAGAATTTATCTCTTAATGTAGGTGTTGATTTTAGAACTTACTACGGATCACACTTTAGAATTGTTGAAAACTTTCATGGATTAACTTCATGGCAAGAAAATATGAGACTAAGAGATCCAAACAACAATCACCAAACTTACGGTGGATACGGAGAATTTAAAACGGTTATAGCTACAGAAGATATGTCAGCTAATCCGTGGACTGCTTTAACTGCTAGCTTTGATGAGGATCAAAAAATAGCATATAGTAACGATGAAAGAATTACTTATGGTGGTTTATTTTCTCAATTAGAATATTCTAATGATAAAATGTCAGCTTTCTTTCAAGGAGCAGTTTCACAACAGTCTCACCAAAGATTTGACAACTATCAATATGCAGATCAAACTTTAATTGATGGTACTTCATCTCAAGCTACAGGAGCACTTCCTGCTGGAACTGTGGATGGTGTAGATTCTGAAAAAGTAGATAATGTAGGTTATAATGTAAAAGCGGGTGCTGGATTTAATGTTGGAGATAATTCTAAAGTATTTTTTAATACTGGAATGTACTCACGTCAGCCATACCATGATAACATTTATTTAAATTATACAAACCAAGTTAACCCATTAACTGAAAATGAAAAGATTTTTGGTCTTGAAGCAGGATATTCTTATTCTACTCCAAATTTTTCAGCTAATGTAAATGCTTATAGAACTTCATGGAAAGATAGAGTTGTTACTTCTTCTTATATTGATAATGACGTTGTATTCTTTAACACTAACCAAGGTGTAGAACAATTACACCAAGGTATAGAGATTGATTTTAGAGCTAAGCCTCAACCAGATCTTCCTTATACTTTAACTGGTTTCTTATCAATTGGAGACTGGCAATATGTTGGAGATGCGGTAACTAGAACTACTGATGAAGATCAAAATGTGATAGGTACTGAAACAAATGATGTTGATGGTGGTAAAGTTGGAGATGCGGCTCAGTTTACAGCTGGACTAGGGTTAGATATGAAGCTAGCTGAAAATGTATCTTTTGATACTGACATTAGATTTTACGATGAATTATATTCTGATGTAGGAGCAGTAAAAGAAAACTTACTTTTACCATCTTTCCATGTTTGGGATGCTGGTTTATCTTACAAAATGTATTTAGGTGCTGATGACGAAAAGTCTCTTAACATTAGAATTAATGTTAATAATGTTTCTGATGCAGTTTACTTATCAGAATTAAGAACTAATATAGCTGCTGGCGAAGGTTCAGGAGAATTATATAACGGAATTGATACTGCTAATCAAGGTTACTTTGGTTTAGGTAGAACATGGAACGTTGGATTAAGATATAAGTTCTAATACTTTTAAATTAAGTTTAAAAAAACCTGCTTATTAATTTAAGCAGGTTTTTTTTGCTTTTATTTGTACTATGTTAAAATTCATTCACTCCTATTTTGCTTATTTAGTAATATCCGTACTCGTAGTATCTGCGCTGCGTTTTCTCTTTAGATATTTTTTATCTAAAGAATATACCCCTGTAGATTTTAGATTAGCATTAATTACTTTAATTACTTCACATACTCAATTGTTAATCGGGCTATTTTTATATTTTATTTCCGATAAATTCTCACTCTGGTCAGAGCTTAGTTTTAATGAAATTATAACTAGCCCAATTAATAGACTTTATTTAATAGAGCACCCTATAGTCAATATTATAGCTGTTGTGTTAATAACAAGAGGATATAGCCTACATAAGAAAAAGAGAATATCTAATTCAAAGTTTAGGTCAATTGGAATACATTATTCTTTTGGATTAGCATTATTGCTTTCAAGAATTCCATGGTCTAACTGGATCTAAAAAAACACAAACTACTTATTTCATTTCTTTTATCAGATATATAAAAGAAGGGTAA
>Ga0308018_10000423_pt1 | contig 21865 bp, 24 predicted proteins | sample Neamet282_FD_203130 | JGI IMG/M metagenome (GOLD analysis project Ga0308018, IMG submission 203130) | Marine microbial communities from water near the shore, Antarctic Ocean - #282 | ecosystem: Environmental > Aquatic > Marine > Unclassified | place: Southern Ocean | collected 2014-10-01
ACAGGCTAGAAATTTACTTTGGCCAAATTTAAAAAAAAACAATCTGAACCTACGCCTGGATCTGATGACTCACAATCTAAAATTAAAGATACAATTGATATTCCTAAAACAGAAAAATCTAAAGAAACAACAAATAATTCTAAAGAACCTTCTAAAGTTCCACCAGTTAGTGATGTAGTTAAACGCGCAAAAGATAAAAAATTATCTACGTTATTTTGGATGCGTATTGCTTTAGCAATCATTGCAGGTGCAGCAACAACCTTTCTTCTTGAAGATATTGAAGGTGAAGAACGAAGATGGACATCAATTGGATTTATGATAATAGTATTTTTGGCATCAATTATAGTTGCTAAAGGAATGAATATGCAGTTACCACCTTCTGATAGAAAGAAAATTGTTACTCAAGGAATTGGTAGCTATGTATTTTTGTATTTGTTTACATGGATTGCTACCTATACCCTAACCCACCTTGGTGATGCTGCCACAGGAATTAATTTATAACTTAATTATAGATTAGGAACATAAACTATGTGGAATTATAAAACACCTGGAATTCCAGATGAATATTTTGAACGAGCAGAAAAAGTTCCAATTACTAAAGAAGAAGTAAGAACAATACAACTTAGCAAGGCACGATTAAATGTTGGTCAAACTGTTTATGATATTGGTTGTGGTAGTGGATCAATTTCTATTGAAGCAGCATTACAAATTGAATCAAATGGTAAAGTTTTAGCAATTGATTATGATCAAAATGCTGTTGAATTAACTAAAAAGAATTTAAAGAAATTTAACATTTCAAATGTTTCTGTAATTTTTGGTAACGCTAAAGAAAAAATATTAGATCTTGAAGAAGCTGATGTTATTTTTATTGGAGGAACAGGTGGCGATACTGCAGAAATAGTTAAGCTTTCTGAAAATAAATTAAAAACTGGAGGTAGAATTGTAATTGGAACTATACTTATTGAAACACTTTATTCTGTATTACAAATTCTTGACAAATTAAATTTTAATTCTGTTGATATTACTCAGGTAACTATCTCTAAGAGTAGAAAAACTACTACTGGTACTATGATGTTGGCACGAAATCCAGTTACTATCATATCTGCTACTAAGGCCTAATCTAGATTTTTAATTGGGTAAAAAGACATCAAAATATGACTGGATTAATTGGAATTGGAGTAGGCCCTGGAGATGTAGAGCTTCTTACAGTTAAAGCAGTAAAAGCAATTCAAAATGCCGATATTATCATGTGTCCGGCCTCCAAAGAAGATAGACCTAGTATAGCTCTATCTGTTGTTTCCCCTATAATTGATAAATCATTAAACCAAGAAATTATAAAATTAATTTTTCCAATGACTAAGGATAAAGATATTCTAGAAGCATCTTGGAAAAAAAATGCTAAAATAATGGCTGAAACTGTTTTGAAAGGAAAAAATGTTGTATATCTTACAGTAGGTGATCCTTATCTGTATAGTACTTGGATTTACATGCACAGAGATTTAAAAGAAAAATATCCTGATATGGATATCAGTGTAGTTCCAGGAATTGTTTCAATATTTTCATTTGCTTCAAAAGTTGGTATTAGTGTTGCAGAGGGTGCAGAAAAAGTTGCAATTATTCCTTCATGTTATGATTTATCCAGTGTAAAAGAAATTGCAAAGCATTCTGAATCAATGATATTTCTTAAAGATGGTAGATATTTTGATAAAGTAATTGAAGTTCTAAAAGAATCTGGTTTTCCTGATAATTCTCTTTTTGCAATTGGACAAGACTTGGGAACAGATCATGAAATTATAAGAACAATGACTTTAGGTGAAGTAAATAATGAATCCTTAACTACAAAATACTTTTCAATTTTGGTGGTAAAACGTGTCTAACGTATTTTTTGTTGGATGTGGCCCTGGAGATCCTGAATTAATTACAGTCAAAGCTAAAAAACTAATTCAAAAAGCTGATGTTGTAGTTTATTCTGGTTCATTAATTCCTGATCCAATATTGAAATTATGTAAAAAAGGAAAAATTCATGATGCAGCTAAATTAGTTCGAGAAGAAATTTTTGATTTACTATATAAAAATGCAAAAAAAGACAAACTTGTTGTTCGATTACATGATGGGGATCCTGCAATTTATGGTGCAATTAGAGAACAAATTGATAATTTAGAAAAAAAAGGAATAGGATCAACTGTTGTGCCTGGTGTTACATCCTTTTTGGCTGCAGCTGCAGCACTTGGTACGCAATTAACACTACCTGGTGTTACACAAACAATGATAATTACAAGAGCCGAATCAAGAACTAAAGTTCCTAAAAGAGAACAAATATCTGAACTTGCAAAACATCAAGCAACATTAGTTTTTTACCTTAGTGTTCATTTACTTACTAAAATTACAAAAGAAGCAATTGATGGGGGATATAAAAAAACTACTCCTGTTGCAGTAGTTTATCGAGCAAGTAGAAAAGATCAGAAAATAGTTCTTGGAACACTTACTGATATTACAAACAAAGTCAGGGCTGAAAAAATTACAATGACTGCTATTATTATAATTGGAGATGTAATAAAACCAAAATCATATGAATATTCAAAACTTTATGATAAAACATTTAGTCATGGTTTTAGAAAAGCTAAAGTCAAGTAGATAAAAAATTTACTTTATTATTAATACCAATTTTATTTAATTTATTTTTAAAATTATTTACATTACCTGAAGTAAAAATTTTTAATGAATTTCTTTTTGATTGATTATTTTTAATTTTTAAAAAAATATTTTTTGCAACAATTTTTCCTGGATCAATAAATTCTATTTCTGGAAATTCTTTTTTTAATAATAATTTTAAAAATAATAAATGAGTACTAGATAATGTAATTGTATCAATTTTTTCTAAAGTTATAATTTGTTCTAAACTTTTTTTAATAATTTTTTTGCAACAATTTTTATTATTTAGAAATTTTCCAGATTCTACCAAATCTACAAGATTAGAACCATTTATTTTAAAAATTTTATATGATTTTGGAATATTTTTTTGGATATAATTTACTAATCCTTTACTTTCTATTGCAGATTTTGTTGCCAAAATTCCAATTCTTTTTGATTTTGATTTTTTTATTGCTAATTTTAAAGGAGGTTTTACATCAACAATTTTTTTTGTTGATAAATCTAGCATTAGACTTGGTGTATTAGATGCAACGACAATAATATCCGGCATAAATTTTTCTTCTAATAGATTAATTGTTTTTTTAATTATTGTGCTTAATTGAGCCTGTGATTTTAGTCCGTATGGATAATTTTTTTGATCAGCAAAATAAATAATATCATTTTTACTAATTTTTTGAATTTCTTTAATTATTGAAAGTGAGCCTAACCCTGAATCAAAAACAACAATCTTTGCCACTATCTTCAATTTATCAATCAATCATAATAGTTTGTTAGTTAAATTTACTCAAAAGTTGATCTAAATTTACACTGTTGATTAAGGCTTAATTTGTGGATTCACCAACATGTCAAAATTCGACAGTACATGGGCTCGTCAAGAGACTCAAAGTGTAACTGGCAAACTACAAGATGTATTAAAACCTCAAGGTGCATTGAAACCACGAATTCAAACTGCAGTAAACCAACTACAAGTCCAAATATCAAAAATGGACTCGATGTTAAGTAAATTGCAAGAAAGAGATGCGCAACTCTTTCAACGAGTCGTGACTGCAATGCAGCAACATGATACTAGTACAAGTAAAGTTTTGTCCAACGAATTAGCTGAAATTCGTAAAGTTACAAAGATGCTTGGTAATGCAAGAATGTCATTAGAACAAGTTCAACTAAGACTGACAACGATTCATGATCTTGGTGATGCTATGGTAGCAATTGGACCTGCGATGAATACAATGAAGGGATTGAAATCATCACTCGGAAAATTCATGCCAGAAGCTGATTCAGAATTGAATGGTATGACCCAGACACTTAATGGACTTATGATGGATTCACTTGCAGGAGACTCATTCAATATGGAGTCTTCTACTTCAAATGAAGAAACAGATAGAATTCTTCAAGAAGCATCTGCAGTAGCCGAGCAACAGATAGGAGAAAAATTCCCATCTGTACCATCTTCAAGTGGACTTTCGTCACAAACCTCTTCTACTTCTTCCTTTGAGTAGCTAGTTGAGATTAGACGATAGTTATTATTTTTATTTTATTTATTTAAAAAATACTAAGCTAAAATATTAAAAATAATTTTTAGTTATGGAAATGCAACAGATTCAGATAAAATGGAATCAATCTCTGAAATATTCACTCTACTTTGTTCCATGGAATCTCTTTTTCTAATTGTTACTGTATTGTCTTCTAATGTTTGATGATCAACTGTTATTGCAAATGGAGCTCCAATTTCATCCAATCTTCTATATCTTCTACCGATTGCACCTGAATGATCCAAAAATGCATCAAATTTTCTTTTAATATTCAGAAAAATTTCATCAGTTTTTTCTTTTAATCCATCTTTTTTAACTAATGATAAAATTCCAACATGAACTGGTGATAAATATGGTTTTAGTGATAAAACCATTCTTTCATGTTCTTCATCTTTTTTTAATGAATGCTCTAAAATTGTATATAGACTTCTATCAATTCCCATTGAAATTTCAAATACATGTGGCAAAACTTTTTCATCATTATCCATTACCTCAAATTTTTCTTTACTCATCTTTGCATGACTAGATAAATCATAATCTGCTCTATAATTACATGCTACAAGCTCAAGCCAACCGATTGTAGTTTCAACTTCAAAATCAAATGCAACTTCTGCGTAGAATGCTTTTTCCTTATCTCCTAATTTTCTAAATCTACTTTTTGAGATGTCAATGCCTGTTTTTTCATAAAATTCTGTTAAAATTCCTAAATAATATGCTACAAATTTGTTTGGAACAATTCCTGATTCTAGTGCTTCTTTACATGTCATAGAAATTGGCTCAGCATCGGTCTGTACTCTAATTACTGTATTTTCAACTTCGGTAAATTTATCAACTTCATCTAATCTTGCAGGATTACAAAATACTTCAATTTCAGCTTGATAAAATTCTCTAAGACGAAGTAAACTTTGTCTTGGTGCTATCTCATTTCTAAAACTTTTTCCTACTTGAGCAATTCCTAATGGAAGTTTGCCTCTCATAGTCTTGAAAAGTCTAGGAAAATCAACAAATATTGATTGACATGTTTCTGGTCTAAGATATGCTTCTTCTTCTTGAGGACCAATTCCAACTTTAAACATCATATTGAATTTTTTTGTTGAACTAAAATTGCCCTTACATTTTGGACATTGTATTTTATTTTCTTTAATTGCATTATCAAATTCAACCAAGTCTGCATTTTCAGGAATTTCAATATTTGTAATCTCTGCAATTGTTCTATCTGCTCTAAATGTTGAATTACATTTTGTACATTTTATTATTGGATCTGCAAAATTACCTAGATGACCTGATGCCTCAAAAACTGATTTAGACATAATTTGAGAGCCATCTATCTCCATCATTCCATCTCTTCTGATTAACTCTCTTCTCCATAACTCAAGAAATTTATTTTTTAAACCAACACCTGATGGACCATATTCCCAAAAACCTGCACTTGCATCAGAATAAACTTCACAACTAGGAAAATAAAATCCCCGTTCAAGTGCTAATTTCATTACTTCTTCATAATTCATTATTTTATTTTTCCCTTAATTGAATACATTTCTATGCAAATCCTTTTGCTATTTTTACATTTTCAAAATCGTTTCTATCATCATCAATTGGAGTTTCTAAAATTATGGGAATTTTTTTCTTATTTGCAAATTTTACAACAGACTTTATTCCTTCTTCTCCAATTCCACCTAATCCTAAATGATAATGTCTATCAAGATTACATCCAAGTTCTCCTCTAGCATCATTTAGATGAAGAATTTTTAAATTTTCTAATCCAACATGTTTATCAAATTCTTTAAAAGTTTCTTTCACTTTATCTGCTGTTCGTAAGTCATACCCTGCAACAAATGCATGACATGTATCAAGACATACACCAAATTTCTTTCCAGGTTTTAATTGCTTAAAAATTTCACCAAGTTGTTTAAAATCTGAACCAACAGAATTTTTTTGTCCAGCAGTATTCTCTAATAAAATTATTACATCATTTTTTGTTTGACCAGCTTTTGTTAGACCTTCTACTAATTTTTTAATTCCTGCTTCTTCTCCAGTTCCTAAATGGCTACCTAGATGTGTAACTAAATATGGTATCCCTAATTGTGCGCATCTTTCAACTTCACTTATCAACGTGTTAACTGATTTTTCAAATGCATCATTTTTTGGTGTAGCTAAATTTGGTAAATATGGCATATGTGCACAAATTGCAAATCTATCAATTTTACTAGCTTTTAATTTAGATTTAAAAGCATCAATGACTTCCTTTGTTAGTTCTTTTGCGTGCCATGATCTTGGGCTTCTCGTAAATATCTGAAATGCTGAACAATCTCTTTCAACTGCATTATCTACTGATTTGTCAATTGAACCTGATGCTGAAACATGACAACCAATTTGCATATTCTAATAATTCCTTAAAACATAATTTAAACCCCCGTTCAAATCTTGAGAATCAGATTTTTATGTAAATTATTCAATCAACTATTATGCTAGTTCTTGGACAAGATGAAAAAGCAAAATATCCATTTTTGGCTGATGCTGGTGAATATTTGAAAGATAAAGGATTTTCTTTAGTTCAATTTGGTAGCGATCCAGTTCTAAAATTATCCGTTGAAAAAGCACTACATAGAATCAAAGTTGCATCAGCTGGTGAAGTCTATAAATCCGATATTGATAAAGATGGTCAGGCATCCAAAGACTATGTTCTTGAAAGAGAAGTATTTTCATTTCTTTTAGCCATAGTGCTTATCAAATTAACTGGAATGTCTACATTGATCAAAAGATTTGCTTTAGCTGAAGCTCGAAGAGCAGAAACTTATTTAGAAAAAGATTTAGGAAATGCTTCTAATAAATCAAAAATTGATTTAGCAACTAGAATTATTTATGATTTATTTAATATTAAAATAATTAAAGAAAATGATTTTTTTGTAATACCCGTATCTGATTATCTTAAACATTCAGTTACTTTTCATGAACGTGAATGGAAATTAATCAATAGACATGTTGAAAATGGAAAAGTCTTTCTTACTCCTGATAAAACAGTTAGATTAATTCGAAAAGAATTAGGAAATTATATTAGTTCAAAAATTATCAATGCTCCTAAACCTTCTATGATTCCTGGACTAGAAAATATTGTAAATGAATTAATTTTAATTTCTAAAAAACTTACACCAACTTATACAATAACTACTGGAGAATATCCTCCATGCATAAAACATGCAATAGATGTACTTGAAAAAGGTGAAAATCTTCCGCATTCTGGAAGATTTATGCTTGCAACTTTTCTTTTATCAAAGGGACAAACAGTTCCACAAATTGTACCATTATTCAAAAATGCACCAGATTTTAATCCTCGTGTTACACTTTACCAACTTAATCATCTTGCTGGAACTTCAGGTAGTGCAACAAAATATTCATGTCCTTCTTGTGAAAAATTAAAAACACAAGATCTCTGTTTTATAACAAAAGAATGTGATAATATCATTAATCCAATGCAATTTGGAAAGAAGAGAACATAATGAATGAAATTGATATTAAATTTTTAGAAGATTCTTTTAAAAAATATTATTTTAATCATTTTGATCTAATTACTAGTCCTCAACGTACATCTGAAAGGGAATTTGGCTATCAAAAATTTAATTCTGGAATGTTTAGACATATTTCTCTTAAAGACAATAAAGAATTACATTTATTATTTATGCAAAATATTCCATCAGATGTTTATTGCTCAAACGCATATTATGCATTTCCAAATTCTCCCATGAGTGAAAAAGATTGGAAAGAAGCTGATTTGATTTTTGATATTGATGCAAAGGATCTTAATTTACCTTGTAGAAAAAATCATACCATATCAATTTGTAATGAATGCAATGAAATTTCAAAAGATACTAATCAATGTGTAAAATGTAATTCAACTAAATTAGAAAAAAAATCACTACCTTGTAAAAATTGTATTGATGCATCAAAAATTGAAGTCAATAAATTATCTAATGTTTTAATTAATGATTTGGGAATTGATAAAGAAAATATTCATATTTATTTTTCAGGTAATGAGGGATTTCATGTTTATGTTTATGATTCACAATTTCAGCAAATAGGTTCTAAAGAAAGATCAGAACTTGTTGATTATATCATGTTTCGTGGTGCTATTCCTGAAACATTTGGTATGAAAAAATTTAAGCCTAATAGATCATTATTTCCTGATTTCAATCAAAAAGGTTGGAATGGAAGATTTTCAAAATATGTTTTTGGTTCAAAATCAAAACGTTCAAAAATTATTTCAGAATTACTTGATAGTGGATATCCTTCTTTCCAAAAAACACTTGATGATGTATCCAAAAATATTGGTGTTAAAATTGATCCTAATGTAACTATGGATATTCATAGAATTTTTAGATTACCTGGTTCTATCAACAGTAAGAGCGGTCTTACCAAAATTCTTTGTACTAATTTAACAAAATTTGATCCATATACGGATGCATGTTTTCTTAATGATGATCCTGTTGAAATTTTAGCTAATTGTCCAATTGAATTTAAGCTAAAAAATAAAAAATTTGGTCCATATACTAATGAAAAAATATTAGTTCCAACATACGCCGCAGTGTACATGATTTGTAAAAAACTAGCAACAATTGCCTAATTTTGCTGGTAAGGCTTTAATTTAGTGAATCGTAATAAAATATGATTTTGTATAGTGCATCCACTGATAAGCAAGCTCCGCCTCCTGATACTGGTAAATTCATCAGATTAGCTATTGTTGCTATTATAGGAATTCTAATTTTTACCCTGATTGGGAATCAAGCAGTTATTTTATCAATGAATTTCACTGAATTTGGAGATCAATTCACAAAACCTCTTTACTATACACTTCTTTCAACTCTAATTCTTTCAGCAATTGCTCTTATTCGTGTAAATATTGTTCGTAGATCTTCTATTTTCTGGTATGGAATTAATTCAGCAATTGGATTTATTGCAAGAGGTCCTCAACAATCTATTTCAGCAGATATTCAAAGTTTTAAAAATTATAAATTAACTTCTCCACAATTCATTCTCTGGCAAATAACTAAGATTTTGCTATTTGGTGCATTCTTTGCAAATATTATGTTTGGATTTGCAGCAATGTCATTTATTGATGGAAATACATTAGGTGTTGAACATTTACCAAACTTATTCTCTTTACCATTTGTAACTCCAGATAGTAATCCAAATTATGCATTTGAACAAGTTGTTCCAATGATTCCTGCATTAGTAATACTAATTCCACCTATACTTGGAGCAATTGGATTACGTTTAGTTTTGTATGTTGGTATTCATAGAATTATTGATGTTGTCACATCATATTTGCAAGACTCTCAAGAAGGAAAACCTCGTTATCTAAATTATGTTTCAACTATCGAGGGAATTTTAGGAATTGGTGTACTTTGGATTGGTGTTAATCTATTCTTTACTGATCAAATTGATTATAATACAAGATATGTTATTGGAGGCACACTTGTAATTGGTTTTGCTTTAATTGCATTTTCATTAGTTGATAGAATTAGAGCACGTGTTCTAACTCATATGTTTAAACGTGATGTAATAATACGATTTGCAACAATTCTTGTAATTTTACTTATGGTTGGTGGTGTAGTGGCAGTAAACAACAGTATTGCTGATGCAAAGAAAATTGAATATTTAGGACCATATACAGCACAACAAATTCAAGTTAATAGATATCTTGGAGAATTAAATGATGTTCAAGAAAATACACACGATGTACAATTAACATCTGTATCTGCAAATAATATTAAAAATTATGTTGAACAAAATAGTGATGTTCTTGACGTTATTCGAATTTGGGATTGGGAAGCTGCATTTGCCAAATTAAAGCCCGAAATAGGATTAATTCCATATGTTGACTTTGAAGATAACGATATTCTAAGATTTAACAACACTTTGTATTGGACTGCATCAATGAAACCAATTCTGCCATCGTCTGTTAGTCTTGATAATAGATGGTACAATGAGCATCTTGTTTATACTCATGTTCCAGATGGATTTTTGACTTTAGGTGCAACAGATGGTCAGATAGTTGACAGTGGAGAATTTTTCCAACAACGAGAAATTTACTATGGTGAAGGTGGATTATTTGAACAAACTTGGTCTGGTTATCCAACTGGCAGAGGTGAAACTAGTGCAGAACTTGGAGGCGTATCTTATTCTGGTACTGGTGGTTTGGATGTTCCACCACCACTTAGTTGGATATTTGAACCAAATTTCGTACTTTCATTTCCAGGTGAATCTGTACACATTATGAGATACAAGGATGTACATGATAGAATGGAAATATTGTATCCATATTTCTTATATGATTTATTTGGAAAAGAGTTAGACTCACTACCTGTAACTGATGGTGAAAATTCCTATTGGTTAATTCCATTAATTATTGGTTTTGATACAGGTGACGTTCCTTGGTCTGTTGGAAATCCATACTTACGCTTGGTAGGATATGCACTTGTTGATTCGTATAATGGTGATATTCAATTATTAAAAACAGGTGATGATTTCTTTACTGAAATGTTTGCTAGTCAATATGATGAACAATTTTCAACAATGCCATCTTGGTTAGAAGAACAAATTCGATATCCCGTTGAATTGTTTAATTGGAAAACAGAAATGTACAATATTTACCATGTAACTAATCCTGAAACATTCATTCAAGCAAATGAATTTTACGAAATTCCTCGTGGTCTTGACACTTACTATGTTGAAGCAAAACCACCTGGATTTGAACAAACTTCTTTCTTAGGATTACTTTCATTGGAATTAAAAGGATCACAAGGAAGAAATCTTGCTGGATATATGGTAGTTGAAAATGATCTTGCCAATTTAGGTAATTTACAATTTTATGAAGTTCCATTAGATTCTGAAACTAAATTAATTGGACCTACTGCAGTAAGAGAAGCACTAGATAGAGATCCTGAGTTTGCTCAATTAAAAACATTGTTGAGAAATCCAAGAATTGGAGATAATATTTTGTATCGTGTAGGTGATCATGATGTATACTTTATTCCAGTTTATACTGCAGGTGCTGGTGGCGTAGTTGCTCAATTAGGTACTATTGCAGCAGTTGGTGCAGCATTTAATGGTGAATACTTTGTTGGATTGGGTGCTACACAAGAGGAAGCATTTGAGCAATATTTGAAAAAGGTTTCTGGTGTGGCAGCAACTACAACTACTGCTGATGATGATTATGTTGAATTACTTAAAGATGATAGAATTGATATTATAAAATCAATATTTGAAAAAGAACAGATTATAATTTCTGAACCAACATCAATTCAGATACCACTGTCATTTAATGAAGGTGAATTATTCTTCTTTACTGAAGATGATCTTCCTGATACGGAAGTATTCCTATCTGAATTCATTGATGACTTTGTAAAGCCACGTAGCGATAGAGTATTCATGTGGGAAGTAGATACGATTCTCAATATTGGAACTGTATTTGTGAAAGATGGATTACCTGAGATACACTATGTGTCAATTGAGGTAGGCAACTAGTTGCTTCTTGTTGTTGATAACGGTTCTATCTATACAAAACAATTAACTAATTTTTTAACTAAAAAAAATATTTTATTTACAAAATCTACTCCTTATATTTTAGAATTGAATTCATTAGAAAAATATGGCTCAATTATTTTATCTGGAAGAACAAAAAATGATAAAAAAATAAACGAAGTAAATTCTAAAATTATTAATTTTTCAATTAAAAATGATAAAAAATTACTTGGAATATGTTATGGTGCAGAAATATTAGCTCTTACATTAGGAGGTACAATTAGAAAAAGAAAATTTATTCACAAAGGAAATGAAACAATTGAAATTTTACAAAATAATTTACTTACAAATAATTCAATAGATGTATTTGAAAGTCATGGATTTGAAATTTCTAAATTACCAAATACATTGATACCGATTGGAAAATCTGATAATTGTAACTATGAAATTATTCAATATGAGAAAAAACTAATTTTTGGAACTCAATTTCATCCAGAAATGAGTCTTGATGGTAATAATTTAATTGAAAAATTCTGTTCACTCTGATTGATATTAATAACTCTCAAAATTTCTTTATTTTATGGAACAAGAAGATCATCAATTACTTTTACCTCTTGTTGAAGAAGAAAATATTTGTCTTCCATTACCAATTAACGTTGTATCTAGATATTGGAATATTGAATTACCCATGGCTGAAGCTGTAGAATCTGCCAAGAAATATTCTGACTTTAATGGAAGTATAATGATTGAGGGAATAGAACTTGCAGAAAGGCATGGTTTGTCCCTAAAGATAGTTCATTCTTCTTTAACTGAATTAAAGATGATTATTGATGCAGGTATTCCTCCAATTGTAATTCTTCCAGGTATTCCTGAAATTACACAACATGCTTCAGTAATTACTGGTTATAGTGAAGAAGATAAAACCATTCTTCATTATATTCAAAAAGGTAATCAAGAGGGAGAACAACAAGAGGGAGCAATTCCACAAGATATTTTTGATAGAGAATGGTCTGAAGAAGGAAGATTATTGATAATTATGGCACCATCTGATACTTTATCTGGTATTGTTCTTGAAAATAATTCTCAAGATAAATCTAATCGCTTATGTTTTAATTCTGAAAAATTTAATATTTTAAAAAATACCAATGAAGCACTTGCAGCATTAAAAGAAGCTATTGAACTTGATTCAAATAATTCTACTGCTTTACATCTGTATGGCTCTATGTTAAATCAACAAAATTCCTTAGAGTGTGTTTCTTTTTATGAAAGAAGTTTAAAAATTAATAATAAATCATATTTGACATTTAACGCATTAGGTAATTTTTATCTGAAAACAAATCAATTTGAAAAAGCAGAAAATTCTTACAGTAAAGCAATTGAAATTAATCCAAAAAGATCTGCTAAAATATATAAAAACCGTGCTTATATTCGAGAAAAACAAAACAAAAATTCAGATGCGAAAGAAGATCTTAAATCATATTTGAAATATTTTCCTCAAGCACCTGATAGAGGAATTATAGAACAAGCAATTAGAGAAATTTAATGCGGAATACGGGATTTGAACCCGTGACCTTCAACTTGGGAAGCTGACGTCATACCAGACTAAACTAATTCCGCTAAGATATCATTTCAATAATTATGATTAAATATCTTGATTGAGTAGGTATAACATGGATGCAAAATGCCCAGAATGTGAAAGAGTTGCAGTTTTAGATGATGATATTACTATTGTAAAATGTCCTCACTGTAATTTTGAAGCTGATTATGATACTTATCTTGAAATTATGAAAGATCATGCAATGAATATGGCATCTGATTATATTCCAGATCGTTCTGGATTATAATTACCAGAAATTCCCTTTATCTGAACAATCTAGATGGGCGCCACAATTAGGACAAAACATATGGCATGCTTGCATATCTACCATTTTGTTTTCACACCTTGGACATTTGATTTCTTCTCCCATGATTATCTATGGAAATCTTGATTTAAAAATAATGTCCAAACGTTAATTAGTACTTTAACCTTTTTTTGAGATAATTGGCAAACTTCAAACTTACAATATCTGATATTAAAGGAAAATCTCTATCAAAAGAACTCAAAGATAGTGATGCAAACCCACTGTTAGGATTACAATTAGGAAATGAAACTGATGCTACAGTTGTTGGTTTAACTGGAAAATTAAAACTCACTGGTGGCAGTGATAAATCTGGAGTTCCTATGAGAAATGATGTTCATGGTGCAGCAAGAAAACGAGTTTTACTTTCTAAAGGTGTTGGTTTACCGGATGCAAAAACTGGTGATAGAGCTAGAAAATTAATTCGTGGAAATACAATCTCTGAAGAAATTTATCAAATAAATTGTAAATTTGATGGAGAGTTACCAGTTGAAGCACCTGCAGAAGATGCAGCTGAAAAAACTAAAGATAAGAAAGAATAACTTAACATATACCGATTCTATATTTTGACTCATGCACTGGCGCGAAACACTTCCTGATTGGTATACTAAAAAATATGGTTATCAGCCATGCATTAACATCGGAACTGCTGGTCATGTAGATCATGGAAAAACTAGTCTTATTCAAGCATTATCCGGTTCATGGACAAGTGTACATAGTCAAGAATTAAAACGTGGAATTACAATTCGTGTTGGTTATTCTGATGCTGCTTTTTACAAATGTAAAAAATGTGAAGAACCTTTAGGATATTCTACAACCCCTAAATGTAATAATTGTGGAGATGAAAGTGAATTATCTAGAGTTGTAAGTTTTGTAGATAGTCCTGGACACGAAAGTTTGATGGCAAATATGCTTTCTGGTTCTGCATTAATGGATGGTGCATTATTACTAGTTGCAGCAAATGAAAAAGTTCCTAAACCACAAACACAAGAACATCTTTTAGCTCTTCAAACTCTTCAAATTCAACAAATAGTTGTACTTCAAAATAAAGTAGATTTACTTTCTTATGATGAAGTATTAGCAAATTATAAAGATATTACAAAATTTGTTAAAGGAACTAATGCAGCAAAGTCTCCTATTATTCCAATTTCTGCTCAATCTGGATTAAATATAGATGCATTAATTGGTTCCATAGAATCCACCATTAAAACACCTGAACGAGATGAAAAAGCTGATACTGTAATGCATGTTTTACGTTCTTTTGATGTAAACAAACCTGGTATAAAATTAAAAGATATCAAGGGCGGTGTAATTGGTGGCAGTTTAACTCAGGGAATTTTTAACATTGGTGATGAAATTGAAATTAAACCTGGTATTATGAATGAAAAAAATAAATCATATGAACCAATTCATACTGAAATTACTTCATTAGGAACTGCTGCAGGAATAGTTGAATCTGTAAAACCTGGAGGATTAGTTGCAATTGGTACAAAGTTGGATCCATCTATGACTAGAAGTGATTCATTTATTGGTTCAGTAATTGGAAAGCCTGGAACACTTCCTGATAATGCTACTTTGCTAAAACTTGATGTTAATTTGTTTGATTCTGCAGTAGGTTCTGCAGTAGGTTCTACAGTGGACTCTCTTACGGATCTTCAAGTTAAACCAATTCAAACTGGTGAATTACTTCGATTAAACATTGGAACTGCCCCAGTATTAGGTAAGGTTACTAAGGTAAAATCATCTAATATTGAAATTGAGCTTAGAAGACCTGCATGTATCTTTGAAAATGGACGTGTAGCAATAAGTAGAAAAATTGCTGAAAGATGGCGATTAATTGGTGCAGGTATCGTTGGTTGAAGTAATCTGTGATACTAATTTTTTAATTCATTTAGCAACTAGACGAATCAAAAATATTGATAATTTAGATATGGAAATAGGTTCAATTTCTTTTATTGTTCCTGACGTTGTTAAAAATGAATTAGTAAAATTACAACAAGTTCCAGAAAAAACTCAAGAAATAACTACAACATTAAATTTTATAAAAAATTTTAAAATTATTCCTATTACTGGAAATTATGCAGATCAAGAACTTATCAATCATGTTAAAAATACTCAAAGTATTATTGCAACAATGGATAGAAAACTTAAAAATAAAATTAAACAGTTAGGAAGTTCTATTTTATCTATACATAATGATAAGATCATTCTTGAGAGTTAGTAAACTTTATTTTAAAAATAATTCATTCTAATAATATGTCTAATTTTTCTATAAGCAGTTCAGATTTTAACGAAGGAGAAGAAATTCCAAAGAAATTTGGCTATAAATTTGAAAATACTCATCCTACAATTGAATTTGATAATATTCCTCAAAACACAAAATCACTATCTATCATAATGGATGATCCAGATGCAATGGCTGCAGTAGGAAGAGTTTGGGTTCACTGGTTATTATCTAATCTTTCACCACAAACTGTCGCAATTTTGACTGGAGAAACACCCATGAAAACATTAGAAGAAGGAGAAGAGGATGACGAAATAGATTGTCTAAAAGGAAAAACTGATTTTGATGAGATTGGTTATGGTGGACCTGCACCACCTAATGGACGTCATACATACATCTTCAAAGGATATGCACTTGATACTATACTTGATCTCAAAGAAGGTTATTCTAAACAAGAATTAGAGGATTCAATGAAAGGTCATATTATTGCAGAATCAAAATTGACAGGAACTTTCATTTAATATTAATCATAAAAGTCTACTAGATTTATAATATTTTTAGAAATTGTATTATTTGATTCAATTTCTTTAGAATCTATATTTACATTCCAATCAAAAATTATTTCTCCCTTATGTCCTTTAAAATTTAATATGACTTGATACTCTTCTAAATTGATCTCTGTTACATCCAATTTTACTCTAGTATTTCTATTGTCAAAAATTTTCTCATCAGGATATTCATCTTTTATTTTATCTTCAATTCCATTTTTTATATTAAATCCTGATTCATTGGGACCATTATACTGCATTAAAATATCTACAACAATTTGTTCTTCTTCTGAAATATTTACTAAAAAATCATCAAGACCTTTTTCTGTTAATATTCCATGTGCACTTATGATAATTAATGTAATTCCTGCAAGATATAGCGGTGCTCTTTTTTTAAGAAAAGCTTTAAGATTGTTCTTTTTTGGTTTTTCTTCTTTCTTATTATTTTCTTTACCCATTTTTATCCCTGTAAATAATTAGTATTTTTCAGTTATTATTAACTAATATCTAAATTTTAGATTTTTTCTATCTACGTATTCAGAATATTTTATTAATTTTTTTAAAATAATGTTTTTCTCATTTATTCTAAATTTTTCAATAAAATGTCTTTTTTATATAAAATCAGACATATACTATAATCATGAATGAAATGGAAATTATCCTGCCTGCTATAATTATTGTAGCTGTAGGCCTTACAGTAGGAACAAGAATTTGGTTGATGTTTAGAAAATAAATCATTTAGAAATGAAATAATACATACGCTTAAGTCCATATAATTTATCAAATTTTTACTTGGCTAGTTTTAAGACAATTACTGCAGATCAGATGAATCAAACACAAAAAAAGATTCGTAATAATGTTTCAAACATGCTAAATTTTCTTGACAAATGTTTAGGTCAACCTGATAAACCAAATCGAGATATGCCAAATATTTACGTCTATGAAATGTATTCTATATTCACTCATGCAGTAGAAGAATATGGAAAACTAATCTATATGAAATCATTAACGCAAAATACAGATAATAATTTTGAAGTTAATTATAGATACAAGTTTCGTGATCATACAACAAAATTTGATCTTGCATTAGAACAATTACCTGAATCAATTAATGCTGTATATGAATCTGGATTTACTAAAATGGCAATGAATGTTCTAAATGTAGATTTAGATAATGATAATAATCCAACAGATGTTACATTTACTTTAGACATTGATACATTAAGAAAATGTGTTTTTGATTTTAGAAATCTTTAGATTTAAATCATTAATTTATTTTTGCAGTTAAAATTAAAACTTGCCATGGAAATAAAATTTCACCATTCTTTTTTGTATATTGTATAGTTTTTTCTTTTACTGATTCTTTGAATTCCTTTCGTTTTGAATATTCCAATGCGTTTAATTTTTCTTTTAGAGGCTTTGCGATGTATTTAATATAATTTTTCCAATAATCCTCAAATTTTCCTGGACTATAATTAAAAATAAATTCTTTAACAACAATATTTGAAAATCCTGCTTTTCTAACTTCTGCTTTTAGTGCAGATTTACTACCAAATCTATCTAAATTTGGTGTTCCTGGAGGTACATAATCTGGTATGTATTTTACAACAGAATCTAATATGCTGTTAAAAAATGGGACATTATCTTTACTTCCATGAACAGATATTCCTATTTTTCCAGATTTTTTGAGACTGTTTTTCATATTTTTTAATGCTTTTTGTGCATTAGGAAAAAAAAATAATGCATATTGACAAGTTATTACGTCAAATTTTTTTGAAAAGCTAAAATTTTCCGCATCAATATTTACAAAGTCTAAATTTTTATTTTTTTCATTCCATTTTTTTGCAATCTTAATTGCTGTAGTTGATGTATCTACTCCTATCACATGTCCTGCATTGCCTACTTTTTTTTGGATTTGTTTTGTAACCACTCCTGTTCCACATGCAACATCTAGGACCACATTATTTTTGTTAATTTTTACTAATTCAATTAATTTTTTTGTACTTTGAAATGGTCCTTTATTTACACTGGCCCATCTTTTATGATATCTAGGAGCAATTTCATTCCATATTTTCATATTTCTTTGCTTATACTCTGAATTAATGATTTTCATTTTAATTTTAATTCAATTTGTTTTCTTATAATTTTTGCAATTTTTTCTTTTTTCATCCAACCTGAAACAATATTCTTTTTTGAATCTACAATTATAATTTGATTATTTTGAGAATTTTTCTTATATCTGGATGTTCCAATGTCATTTGCTATGATAATATCTGATGACGATTCTTTTAATTTCTTTTTAGCTGATTTAATTAATTGAGAATTTGTAACATTTGTTTCTGCTTTAAAGCCAACTAGTAGAACATTTTTTTGTATTTTTTTAATTTGATCTATGATTTTAGGAGCTTTTTTGAGGCTAATTGAAATATTTGTCTTTGAACTTTTAATTTTTTTCTTACTTGGATTTTTAGGAATATAGTCTGATATTGCTGCAGCCATGATTACAATATCAAATTTATTTTTTAATTCTTTTTTTACTGAATCGTACATTTCCTTACTTGATAGAACGTTGATAACTTTTGCACCAATTGGTGCTTTTTCATTACCTGGTCCATAAACAAAAGTAACTTTTGCACCTGCAGAAACTAATTCTTTTGCTAAACTTACTCCTGTTTTACCTGTACTTTGATTTGTAATCGCTCTAATAGGATCTATTTGTTCAACTGTTGGTCCGGCAGTCATTAGAATTTTTTTACCCTGTAATTTAGATGATAATCCAAATTTATTTAAAACAAAATCAAGAACTTCTTCTGGTTCTGATACTTTTGCTTTACCTTCTATCATATTTGGTGATACAAAATCGATTTTATTTTTTAGAAATGAAATATTTTTTTTAACTGCTACATTTTCATACATTGATGCATGCATTGCTAAAGCCATTAGAATTGGTGTTTTTGAACCAAATCCTACAGTAAGTACTGTTGAAATTGGAGTATCATCTATTCCATTTGCAAGTTTTCCTAATGTATTTGCAGTAGCTGGATAAACAATAATTAGATCTGATCTTTTATAATCTGCAATATTGATATGTTCTAATTTACCAGTTAATTTTGTAATAACATCATTCCCTGTTGCCCATTTCATATAATCAGGCTGAATCATTTTTGTTGAAGCGCTACTCATTACACATGTAACTTTTGCTCCATGTCTCATTAGTAATCTTGCAAGTTCAATTGATTTGTATGCTGCAACGCTTCCAGCAACACACAACACAATTTTTTTACCTGAAAGTTCTGTTCCCTTTGATTCTACTATGTCTAATGATGGATGTTGTAATTCTCTTTTAGACAATTTCTTTCCTCAGTTTATTGTATTCGGATTCTTCCATTTGAAATTCATTACTTGTTGCTGGAAAACTTTCTTCTTTAACTTCTGTTACGTATGATTTTACTGCATTTCTTATTTCTTCAGATAAAGATAAGTATCTTTTTGCAAATTTTGGTTTTATTTTTTCAAATAATCCTAGCATATCATGAACAACTAAAACTTGTCCATCACAGTCTTTTCCTGAACCGATTCCTATTGTTGGTACAGTAATTTTTTCTGTTATTATTTTTGCAACTTGACTTGTAACCATCTCTAAAACTATGCTAAATACGCCTGATTCTGTTATTATTTTTGAATCATTAATTAACTCAATTGCATTTTCTCTTGTTTTTCCTTGTACTGTGTATTTCTCAGCAGTTTGTGGCAATAATCCTAAATGGCCCATAACATGTATCCCTGATTCTGTTATAGCTCTTATTATTTTTGCAACTTCTTTTCCACCTTCCAATTTTACTGCATCAGCACCTGCTTGAATGAGTTTTAATGAATTTGCAACTGCATCTTCCTCTGTTTGGTAGGAATTAATCGGTAGATCTGATACAATTAACGCATTTTTTCTTGCATTTTTTGCAGCAGTTGTAAATCTAATCATATCTTCCATTGTTACTGAAGTTGTATCTTCGTATCCTAACATTACCATACCTGCACTATCTCCTACAAGAATTACATCAACTTGATCACATAATGTTACCATTGTAGAATCATATCCTGTTAAAACCGTAATTTTCTCTTTTCCTTTCATTTCTGTAATGTCTTTGATATTTTTATGCATTTTTTGCTCTCCTTTCTAAATTTTTTCTAATTTCCAAAATTGCTACTTTAAGACTTTCTTTATTATTATATGTTGAAGATTTTTTTAATTTTTTATTTGATTGAATAACAAGTAATTTCATAGCACGTGTTACATTATCTACTATTGTAATATCTGCAGTTCTAGCAGTTCTAGATAGTGGATTTAAATCAAATGTAATAATTTTCTTTTTTGCTTTTTTTAAGGCAATTGTTCTATCACCATCTTCTAAAGGAACTAAAACAACATCTGCTGAAAATATTCCATTTTTATCAACAATTCTTCTTGCACTATCAATTCCTAATAATTTTGTGGATGTTTTTTTATTTAATCCAAAAATTTCTTTTGCACCTGATTTTTTTAGAATTTTAGTAATTGCTTTTTTACGTTTTTCACTAGAATAAAATAAATTAACTTCAATTTTTGAATTTGTATTTTTTGCTAATTGAATTATTTCTTTAGGGCACAAGGCTGCAAAATTACCATTTACTGAAATTACGGAGTTTTCTGCATTTTTTAGCATAAATGCTGCTGCTTTTATTGCCTCCTTAGCCGATTTTGAGGTTTTTTCACCTATGAGATAATCAAAAGCTTCCCCTCTACCATGAGCCAAAAGCCCTTCTTTAGCAACTAAATTATTATCAAACCCCTTAACTAATTTTTCACGAATTAAAAGAGAATTTAATCTTGGATGTGATTTAGGAATTATAGTCATATTTTTAATTAATTATGAAGAACTCTTGCTCCTACATTATCTAATTCTGATTTGATAATTATTCCATCAGAATATTTTTTTAAAATTTCTAAAACTTTATTTTCTTTTTCTTTTGGAATCATTGAAAAAATTGTTTCACCAAATAATGCAATTCCACATTTAATATTATTTTTAGATAATTCATTGACTACTTTTTGCATCCTTGGTGTCATAACATCCACATATTTTGCAAATTCTAAAGACATTTCTTGAAAATGCTCATAATTTTTTGATTCTAATAATTTATTTACCATTTTTCCTCCAAGACCATTAATTTGTGGCAATCTTTCTTTGATGAATTTACTTGTTGAAATTGGAGAAAAACATATCATAATTATAGAAATTTCATTTAAAGCAATTTTTTGAACATGTCCAATACCTGGCGCACCTGGTTTATCTCTAATTTCAAATCCACCATGATATGATGCTAAAACATCACCTAATCCTGTTTTACATTCTATTTCAACATCATGTGCTATTTGTGCAACTTTAATTTTAGATAATTTACATTCTAATGCATCATTTAATGCAATAGATAATGATAATGCAACTGCTGCACTAGAAC
>Ga0308018_10000427_pt1 | contig 21780 bp, 24 predicted proteins | sample Neamet282_FD_203130 | JGI IMG/M metagenome (GOLD analysis project Ga0308018, IMG submission 203130) | Marine microbial communities from water near the shore, Antarctic Ocean - #282 | ecosystem: Environmental > Aquatic > Marine > Unclassified | place: Southern Ocean | collected 2014-10-01
CTCGCTGAGAGCGGCACGATGGGCGACTTCAATGCGACGGGTCCAGGAGAGCGGCTGTCGATGGGATCGATGCTCGAGCAGATCAGTGCGGCGGTCGACACCCCCCATGAGTTCACCTGGGTGTCGGAGTCGTTCCTCGAGGCTCAGGGCGTAACTTCCTGGAATGATCTGCCATCATGGATCCCCGGTGACCCGCTCATGTTCGTCGACGTCCGCGACGCGGTCGCGACCGGTCTGACCTTTCGCTCGATCGCGCAGACTACGCGAGACACGCTCGTGTGGGACAAGGCGCGCCCGGCGGAGGAGCGAGCGAATCGCGATTTCGGGATGAGTCGTGAGAAGGAGCGAGCAGCGCTGGACGCCTGGCACGCCTCGCAGGCATGAGGACCCCGACCGACCTGCTCTCCCGCGTCGTCGAGTACCGGGATGATCGTGAGCTGAAAGGTATGCTGATGGCTGCGGCCTACGGCTTTCTGATCATGCTGTCGTATTACATCCTGCGAGCTGTCCGCGACGAGATCGCGGCCGCCGACCGCGGCAATCTCCAGATCCTGTGGACGGTCGTCTTCTTCGTGATGATCGTCGCGGTCCAGGCCTATTCCTGGATCGCGTCTCGGTATTCACGAGGCGTGTTCGTACCGATGGCGAATCGGTTTTTCATCGCCTGTCTGATCGGCTTCTGGGCGAGCCTGGTATTCATGCCCGAAGCAGCGCGGCCCTGGATTGACCGAGTTTTCTATGTGTGGACGAGCATGTTCGCGTTGTTCGTGGTCACGGTCTTTTGGGGCTTGGTCGCCGACTGCTTCAACAGCGAACAGGCAAAACGCCTGTTTGGCTTTATCGCGATCGGAGCCTCGGTAGGCGGCATTGTCGGCTCGATGGTCACCGAGGCGCTCGCCACCCAAGTCCCGGTATTCACCCTCCTGCTGATCTCCTGTGTCCCGCTCGAGGGAGCTTCCTGGCTCGCTCGGGGACTCCACAAGAATTTCGGCACCGGTGCGGTGGAAGGCGGGACCGCATCAGAGAAGCCACTCGCAGGTGATGCCTGGAGTGGCATGAAGGCAGTCTTTCAATCGCCGTACCTCATGGGGATCTCGGCCTTCATACTGATGATGACGTTCGCATCGACGATCCTCTACTTCGCCCAGTCGGATCTGGTATACGAAGCGATCACGGACCGCGGCGAACGAAGGGCGCTGCTCGCGAATATGGACAAGTGGGTGAACATCCTCACGATCCTGTTCGAGGTGTACCTCACTGCTCGCGTGATTCGCTGGCTGGGCATCGGGGTAACGCTCGCGATCGTCCCGGTCGTGGTCGCGGGAGGGTTCGTCTCGTTGTGGATGTGGCCGACGCTCACGACACTGATCATCGTGCAGGTCGCCTATCGCGCCGGCCGCTACGGCCTGTCCAAGCCAGCACGTGAGGTGCTCTTCACCGTGGTGTCACGGGAAGAAAAGTACAAATCGAAAGCGTTCATCGATGCGGCGGTCTACCGAGGTGGTGACCTCGTGAGTGGCTGGGCGTATACCGGTCTGGCGGCTCTTGGCCTGACGATCGGATCGATCGCGCTCGTGGCAGCACCCGCTGCGCTGATCTGGGCGGTGGTGGCACTGCGCATCGGCCGTGAAGGCGAGGTGAAGTCCGCGGCGGAAATTCAGGCCGCTGCTGGTGCGGGGGGCGAGGCCGTCACCGCTGAAGCGTAGGCGCCCTGTCCACGTGCTGATTTGGCAGGAGACCCGGAGAGGGATTGCCGAGAGACGGACCACGCTCCAGTTCCACCGATGGAAGCGACCGATCGTGAAGACCGGAGGTGGCTGCTCGCGCCGGGCTACTCGACGCACTTTCTCGTCCCCCGTCGTGAACGTCCGACACGATCTATCGTGTGGGACTACATCTCACAGGCCTGGATCCACGTCTCGCACTCAGGCAGGATGTGCCGGATGCCGAGGCCCTGGACGAGAATGACCCTCGAAGCCACCGATGGGCGACCAGGTGTCCGAGCCGGCGGTCTCGCTGCCGATGTCGACCTCGAAAAGGCCCATTTCAAGATGAGTGTGCGAAAGCTGAAGGGGCTTGGACTGACAGAGAGCCTCGTCCGTCTCGATTCGCGCCTTGAGGTGCCATTCCGCATCTTGCTTGACCCGTTTGCTCCTGCCAGAGGGAGAGTATGAAACGATACGCATCAGGTGCGTTCTCGATCGTTGCCTCGGTCTTCGTAGTATCGACCTTGGGCGCCTACAACGCCGCAGCGCAATCCGACCTCACGACACCCAGGCCGATCGCGGGCGCGAATACCCTGCTCATCGAAGAGATGACATGGATGGATGTCCGCGACGCGCTCGCCGGCGGCATGACTACGGTCATCGTGGGCACAGGCGGGGTCGAGCAGAACGGACCCTATGTCGCTGCGGGAAAACACAACTTTGTGCTCAGCGCGACGACCGTGGCCACCGCACAGGAACTGGGGAACGCGCTCGTCGCGCCTATCGTGAAGTTCGTCCCGGAGGGCAGCATCGATCCTCCGCGTGGGCACATGCAATACCACGCGACGATCAGCGTGACCCAGGAGACCTTCGAGGCGCTCCTGACGGACATCGTGTCGTCGCTTGCCGCGCACGGCTTCACCGATGTGGTGTTGATCGGGGACAGTGGGGGCAACACACGCGGAATGCAGAACGTGGCGGACCAGCTGAACGCCGAGTGGGCCGATGGTCCGGCTCGGGTTCATCACATTCCTGAGTACTACCGAGAGGATATCTACAGTTGTGACTTTCTGAAGGGGGAGCTGGGCATCCATCAGGAGCCAGACGACTGTGTCGCAACCCGGAACGAATATCACGACGACTATCACTATTCGTCGATCATCGCGACGACCGATCCAGAGAGAATCAGGGCTCAACAGCGCATTGATGAAGGTCTCTTCAGCATAAACGGCGTCGACCTCAATCCACTCGAGACGACGATCGCCAACGGCCGCCGTCTCGTTCAGTACCGTGCCGAGATCACGGCGCGCGCCATCCGAACTGCTGTCACTTCGAGGAACGACCGATGACCCAGGACCTGAATCATTGCTTTCTAGGCGAAAATGGCGTGGCCGTCTCGGCCGCGTTTGTCTTGGCGCTGGTGGCGTCCATAGGTGCCCCGTCCGCCGTGGTCGCCCAAGTGCAGGCCTCACATGTCAGTGCCGCCGAGCTCATGGCGACGATCGAGCAGGCGCCTGAGGGCCGCGTCAGCGACCAGCAGATCCGCCACTTCGACGCAGGCGACATCAACTTCGGTGTCGGCGTCGTGAGTCGGCCCGTGACCGATCGTTTGAGCGCGATTCAGCATCACAATCAAGCAGAGATCTATCGAGTGGTGGAAGGGCGGGGCATCCTCGTCACCTCGCCGGATCTCATGAATGCCCAGGAGGCAGACCCAGACGGCAGTATGGTGAAGACGCTCACCGGGCCGAGCGCGTTCGGGACGATCGAAGGCGGTGTCAGCCAAGCGATTGCACCGGGAGACGTCCTGTTCATTCCCGCGGGCATCGCCCATGGCTTCAGTGAGATCACGGAAGCGATCACCTACATCGTGTATCGCATTGACCCCGATCAGCTTGTCGGGCTGAAAGGCAGCTGAAGGTGGCATGCGCGAGCGAGGCGCGGACATGAAACGCATCGACTCGGTTGGACTTGCACACAATTCAGCGGATCCTGCCAACTTCGTTCTTCCCGCGCGCATGCAGCGTCTGCTCGGCGGTGAGGGCGGGGAAGCTGTCCGGCTGTATCGGGTGAGCTTCTACGACGGTGCACGAACGAACTGGCACACACATGACGCATCTCAACTGCTCTTCGGGCTGAGTGGCCAGTGTGTGGTGGTCGACCGCGCCGGTGAGACTCTGATGCTCGATCCGGGCGATGTGGTCGTGATCGAAGCCGGCCTGGAGCATTGGCACGGGGCCGCGCCGGGCGGAGCAGGGGAGCACCTCGCCATCAACACCGGAGAGGTCACGACTTGGCTGGACTCTTCCGAAGGCGGCTAGGTCGGGGGACGACTAGTTCAGGCGGAAGGCCGGTTCACGAAGGGGACAGCACTCCGGTCAAAGCTCGTCATCCGCAAGGAGTTTGGTGTTGAGGTGCGGAGGAGGTGCTAGGGTCCCCCAATAGTTGCTGCAGATACTGGATCGTGACCCCTTCGATTATGCGGCTGACCGCGTATGCCTCTCATTTCACAGATTCGTCATGATGTTCCAAACAGATACTGAGTCGCCTGTACGGTCGATGACTCCGAGGCGAGGACTCCGGCGAGCGGTGAAGTTTTTTGCCATATTGCTGTTTGCTGCCGCGTATTCCGGATGCGGCGATGCGTCCGGCAGATCCGTGGGGGGGGACGGGGCATCTCCGTCACCTGACGTTCCCGAGACTTTCCGGGTGACCTTCGAGACGAGTGCCGGTCCCTTCGAGGTCGAGTTCGTGAGGGACTGGTCTCCGGCCGCGGTGGATCGGGTTCTGGAACTCGCCGAAGTCGACTTTTGGGCCGGATCTCGCATTTACCGTGTGAACGAACGATATGCGCAGTTCGGGTACAGTGGCCGTCCAGAGATCGATGCCGAGTGGATCGCCGAAGGGCTTCCCGATGAACCCACCCGGTCTAGCAATGTGAGAGGGTCAGTCAGCTTCGCACGTGGCGGCCCAGGGACCCGGTCCGCCATCCTGTTCATCAATCGGTCCGATAACACGGATCTCGACGAGCTCGCCTGGAACGGCGTGACTGGATTCCCTCCGGTTGGGCGAGTGGTAAGCGGCATGGAGTCGGTTGACGAACTCTACGCCGGTTACGGAGACACGCCCATGCAATGGGAGGATTCCATCGCCGGCATCGGGAACCCGTTTCTCGACCGCGAATATCCCGAGCTCGATTCGATCACGAGTCTCAACTTGCTCCGGGGCGACCCGCGCTGAACCTTGGCGACCCCGCATGATCCTCTGCTCGGAGCATCTCATGGCCTGCCGTCATCCGGCTTCTCTCCTCGCGCTTCTGACCCTTCTCGGAGGCTGCACGGCCACAGACGCAGTCCCGACGGAAGAGACTGGCCCTGCCGCTGCTCAATCTGAGCTCGCCAGCCTCGAGCGTGTCATGGCCAGCGCCCACGAAAAGTTCACCGCCCTTGCCGAAGCGATACCCGAGGACGACCTGACCTGGCGTCCCATGGACAGTGTTCGGTCGGTTGAGGAAGTCTTCATTCATGTGGCCGCGGACAACTGGTTCGTCCCGGCGCTCATGGGATGGGAAGCCCCTGCCGAGACCGGTGTCACGAGCGATCAGGGCACGTTCCGCACGTACCAGGAGCGCGAGATGAGTCGTGACGAGATGCTCGCGGCTCTCGACGCGTCTTTCGTGTTCCTCCGGGAATCCATGTCTGAAAGCGCGAGTGATTTGGGTCGAGAGGTCGTGCTCGGTACGCCCACCACAGTGGGAGATGTTTGGGTCCGTGCCATTGTGCACTTACACGAGCACCTCGGGCAAAGCATCGCGTACGCGCGGTCGAACGAAGTGGTGCCGCCGTGGAGTTTGCCCAGCGATGGCTGATCGGAAGAAGCCGATGAATCCATTTGGCCCCCTGCTCGAGGCGAAGGGCCATGTCGTTCTGGATGGCGGGCTCGCCACGGCGCTCGAGGCACGTGGCCTCGACTTGGACTCCCGGTTGTGGGCGTCGCGGTTGCTCCTCGAGAGGCCGGAAGAGATCAGAGGCGTACACACGGCCTATCTCGAGGCGGGTGCCGACTGCATTACCACCGCCTGCTATCAGGCTACCGTGCAGGGTTTCAGGGCGGCGGGGCTTGGGGAGTCGGATGCCCATCGCGCGCTGCTCAGGTCGTCCGACCTTGCCCTTGAGGCGCGGGCGCGGGCAGGTGCGAGCGACGCGCTGGTCGCGGCGAGCATCGGACCATATGGCGCGTTCCTCGCGGACGGGTCGGAGTATGACGGGCGGTACGGCGTTGAGGGGGGCGTCCTTGATACGTTCCACCGCGATCGATTTTCGCTGCTGGCCGGTTCGGGGGTCGACCTGATGGCGTGTGAAACGATCCCCAGCGCTCTCGAGGCTGAGGTTCTTCTCCAGATTCTCGATGACCACCCAGGTGTCTGGGCGTGGCTGAGTTTCACGTGCCCGGACGGAGATTCGATTTCCGACGGGAGTGCGTTCATTGATGTAGTGTCCGCCTGTGCGGCGCACGATCGAGTAGCCGCGGTCGGCGTGAACTGCTCGTCACTGAAGCACGTCGTGTCGCTCATCTCTCTCGCTCGCACCGTCACTGATCTGCCACTGATCGCCTATCCCAACTCAGGTGAGCAGTACCATGCCGAGGACGGTACGTGGTCTGGAGCCGCCGAAGCCGAGCGCGGGTGGGTCCAGGGCATGCGTGCAGTCAGGGCTGCCGGAGCGATGATTACCGGAGGATGTTGCCGGATTGGACCGGATATCATTCGAGAGTTGCGAGACGATATTGAGCGCTGAGATTCAGCCTGACTGCTGTTAACCAAGGAGGCACTGTGGAGAAGCTGGGTCCAAGCCGAGCCTGGAGCGTGTTGTTCGCCCGACTGGTGATCGGCCTGATGTTCTGCCAGGGAGCCGTGTGGCGTGCCTTTCGTTGAACTCATAAGGGTCAGCCTGGTCCTGCTCGGGCTCTGGAGACTTCCTGGATTGATTCTCCTCGGCGCAGTCCTGGTGACCATCACCGTCGGTTACCTAGTAGCCGAGCCGATCTTCTCGATTTCTGGACACATCTTTCCGCCGCTGTCCCTGGTGGTCTTCCTTCTGATTATTCCACAAGAGTGGGGCCGGTTAAGCGTGGACGAACGGCAGAAGTGTGGAGCGGCAGGCGCGTGACGATGCCCGGATCACTGACTGCTGACCAGGTCTCCGAGCTTCGCATTGAGCTCGAACGTCAACTCAGCAAGCTCGCGAAGAGCATGAAAATCACGGACGAGGCGATGAAGACCGTGGAGCTGGACCAGTCCGCGGTCGGTCGACTCTCCCGTATCGATTCGTTGCAGAATCAGAGCCTCGCGAAAGGGCTTCGGGGTCGGGAGATCGTGCAGTTGTCACAAATCCGCGAAGCGCTGAAACGCCTTGAGGGTGGGACGTACGGCACCTGCACGGCGTGTGGCGGATTCATTCCGTTCGAACGCCTCTTTGTGTTTCCTGAAGCGCCGGAGTGCGGCGCCTGCCTGGGCTGACAGGAGCGATTCCTTGAGGTCCGAAGCGAAGGCGGCTCTGGAGTACCTCGACGAAATCCTGTCTGAGGGTCGAGCGACGATCGTTATCCATCTATCCGAAGGCTTCGAAGGAACGATGAACTGGGGAATCGTCAGCGGTCAGGTGCCCTTATGGCTGTGTATCTGTCAGCTATCTCCGCTGATGACGACGCTCGAGAACATTCGGCCTCGGAGTACCGCGTGACAGGGAAGTGCTACGACATGGGCCAGTCGCGTGTCCGCTTTCGGAACGTTGATTACGTGCCACTCGATGTGATCGGCGACGCCCTCGAGGCGATCCCTCTGGATCAGTTCGTTACGACGTACGAGGCGGTGAGAAGCGCTGTGCGCGATCAGAAGAAAAAAGCCTGAGGGCCGATATCGATACGAGAGAGTCGTCGTCCACTCCAGATCGATTGACGGTGGCTGCCGCTGCTGCTGCGGTCGTCTCGGTTAGCGTCGCGCTCCATGAAGCAACTCGCCTGCTTGCCACCTTAGCGGTTGGGGGTGAACCGACTTTACTTCTGAGCACAGGGCTCCAGGGCGACTGGTCCGGCCTGTCCGATGCGGGATATGTCGCCCTCGGCGTGAGCGGTTCGGTGGCTAGCGGGATACTCGCGCTGGTCGGATGGAGGCTCGCGCAGCGTGGGGTGGGAAGCCCCACCATGGTCGCCGTCACTGGTTGGCTCCTGTTCGCAGTCAATGCGTGGCTGCCGACTGTGCATCTCGTACTTTCGCCGCTGCTGGAGTTCGGAGACTGGATGGCGATCATCGATCGATTCCCCAATCGGAATCCCCTTCGTGCGAGCCTGATCGTCACTGGACTGTTTATCTCGGGCCTGGTCTGGAAAGAGACCGTGCCATCGCTCGCCCGCGTCATCGGAAATGGCAATGCTATGGATCGTCGGGCTCGTGCTCTCCGGCTTGTTCGGGCCGCATGGCTCGCAACAGGTGTGGTTGCGGGCGTGGCCGCGCTTCTTGGTCCAGACCCTCGCGCAGCCCTGCTCGCCGTCGCGCTTGCCGGCACCTGGGGCTCTATGTGGCCGATTCTCGTGGCAGGTCGGCGTGTCGGCGGACACCCCGTTCCAGGCGACCCACTCCGGCTTCGGCGGTCTCTCCCGGTGATCGCAGGTGGTATCGTCGTAGCGGTCGCGTTCGTGGTCCTGCTGGGCTCGGGAATTCCGCTCAGCCACTGATCTCTTGTCGGCGTCCCGTGCCGCCTCTAGGCTGTTCGTCCGTCGCTCAGTGTACCGGAGATATCTCATGAAGTCGCATCGCATCGCCCTTCGCCTCGCTCTGACGATCATCGTCACAGCGTTGGCCCTTACTGCCACGATTCCGTCCGCGGTTGTGGCGCAGGCGATTCCAACGCCTGAAGAGTTCTTTGGGCATCAGATGGGTGCGGACAGGCAGCTGGCTCGCTGGGATCGACTCGTTGAGTACTACGAGCTGATCGGCTCGATGAGTGATCGGTTCGTCATCGACCACGTGGGAAACTCGACACTCGGGAATCCGTTCCTGATTATCTACGCGTCGGCCGCCGAGAACCTGGCCCAGCTCGATGAGATAAAGGAGATGAACGCCGTCCTCGCCGATCCGCGCGGGCATTCGCAGGCACAGGTCGACAACGCCATCGAAAATGGGAAGGTCGTGTTCGTGCAGTCGTATGCGCTGCACTCCACAGAGGTCGCCGCGAGTCAGTCGGCAGCGGAGATCATGTATCTCTACGCGACGCGCACCGACGACGAGATGCAGCAGATCCTCGACGAGACTGTGTCGATTCTGATCCCGGGCATGAATCCGGACGGCAATATCATCGTTACCGACTGGTACAATCAGTGGGTCGGAACCGAGTATGAGGGTGAGGACCCGCCCGAGCTCTATCACCACTTTATCGGGCACGACAACAACCGCGACGCGTTCATGCAGAACACCGTCGAGTCGCAGTACGTCGCCAACATCATGTTCCGTGAGTGGGTGCCGCAGGCCTACATCGATCACCACCAGATGGGCCCGTTCACGGCGCGCATCGTGCTCCCGCCGTATGCCGAGCCGATTCGTCCTGAAGCCGATCCCCTCGTGTGGCGTGAGATGGCGTGGTACGGATCACAGATGGCGTATAAGATGGACGAGGAAGAGCTCGTGGGCGCGATCGGTGCGGCGATCTACTCCGGTTGGGGCCACTTCGGCTTCCACTGGATTACGCCCTTTCACAACATTGCGGGGATGCTGACCGAGTCGGCGAGCGCGCGTCTGGCGACTCCGTTGTATGTGCACCCGGACCAACTTGGCGGGTCGCGTCAGTTCCCGGAGTACGAGTCGCAGACCACGTTCCCAAGCGTGTGGGAAGGCGGCTGGTGGCACGTCCGTGACATCGTGGAGCGCCAGATCGTCGCGACGTTCTCGCCACTTGAGCTCGCTTCGAAGAATCGCGAGACGGTTCTCCGAAATGCCTACAACAAGGCGTCGCGGCAGACGCAGCGCGGCATCGACGGTGAGGTGAAGGCCTACGTTATTCCCGCCGACCAGCACGACCCGCTCACCATGCAGAAAATGGTGAACAAGTTGATCCTCCAGGGAATCACGGTGGATCGTGCCACGCGCGACTTCGAGCACGAAGGGCATGCCTATACAAGCGGCAGCTACGTGGTTTCGATGGCACAGCCGAAGAGAGGCCTCATCCGCTGGCTGCTCGGCCGGACGTTCTATCCGGACAACACCTATACCCGCGACCGTGAGGGCAATCCGATTCGCCCGTACGACATGACTACGGACAACATTTCCGAGTTCATGGGAGTGAATGTCGAGCCGGTCGGTTCGGCAATCGTGGCTGCGATGACCCGGTTGACGTCGGAGATCGATCCGAGCGGAACGGTTGCTGTGGGTGCGCGTGGGTATGTACTGGATGGCCGCCTGAACGATTCGTTCGAAGCGGTGAACATGCTCTTCGCAGCGGGCGCCGACGTAAGCCGCGCCAGCGCGAACGGCGACGGCTTTCGGATGGGTGATTTCATCGTCGAGCCTGGTGCCGACGCTACGGCGGTCCGCGACATCGCGGAGGAGACCGGTGTAGACTTTACTGCGCTCAACGGTGACGGGTCGGGCAGCACCTACCCGATGTCCCAGCAGCGGATCGGCATGTTCCAGCGCCACTACGGCGGCAACATGGACGAAGGCTGGACGCGCCTCCTTCTCGAGGACTTCTCCTACCCGTACAGCACGATCATGGACGCCGAGATTCTGCGCGGTGACCTGCACGAGCGCTGGGACGTCATCGTCCTGCCTGCCGACTCGCGGAGCATGATGGTGGCGGGCGGTAACGCCGAGTCGACGCCACCTGACTACCGGAGTGGCTTCGGTGACGAAGGGGTGGAGGCGCTCGACGCTTTCGTGGAGAACGGAGGAACACTCGTGACCTTTGCTCAGGCGGGTGATCTGGCGCTCGAGGACTTCGACATTCCTGTCCAAAACGCAGTCGATGGAATCTGGGGCAACGAATTCTGGGCCCCCGGCGCGACGCTGCGCATGAAGATCGACAACACGAATCCCTACACGTACGGCATGCCGGAGTACGGGTTGGCTACATATCTGGCCGGCGGCCAGGTGTACGAAACGGTCCGTGGTGCACGCAGCGCCGATGTGACTCGACTGGGCACATACCTCAATCGCGACATCCTCGAGAGCGGCTGGCTGCTCGGTGAGGAGACCATCGCGAACAAGGCGGCCATGGTCGCGGTGGACAAGGGTGAGGGCTCGATCCTCATGCTGGGCTTTCGGACACAGCACCGGGCGCAGACCCACGGGACCTACAAGCTGTTGTTCAATGCCTTGATGGAGCGGAGAATCAGCCGGCCAATTTCCTAGGCGAGAGTCAACTCCCGGGGGTCACTGTAACGCTGATAATCCGTGTCAGCTCGGGGAACTCTTCGTCGAAATACGGATTGCCCCGGGCAGCCGCCATCGCCTGGTACGGGCCTTCGCCACGCGGAGGCCCGTCGCCGTAGGCTGCATAGAACGCGTCGACGACGTCCATGCCCTCGACGACCTCTCCGAACGGGACAAAGCCTTCTCCGTCGAGCTGAGTGTTGTCTTTGTAGTTTATGAACACCTCGCTCGTCCGTGTGTGGAGTCCGCCTTTTGCGAAGGTGACGCTTCCGCGTGTGTTCGATTCCTTGGCTGGGTCGTCGACGAGGTATTCGCTCTTCCACGCCTGATTTACATAGGGATCTCCGTTCAGCCCCCACTGCGCCATGAAATTCTCCAGGACCCGGTAGATACGGACGTCATCGTAGAACCCGCCGTCGGCCAGGTTGTAAAAGCGGTCCGCACCAATGGGAGCCCACGCGCGGTGGACCTGGATCACGACGTTCCCGGCGCTCGTCTCCAATGCGACCCGATACGCGTCAGGAGCCTGCTCGGCGTAGTTACTCGTTCGGAGGAGAGGACTGCGCACCACGGCGGTCGCGTCGTCACCGTCTGACCCGCCACCGCAGCCACTGGCGAGCGCAAGGAGGAGGAGGGCGCATCCTGATGCGAATGATCGTGACATTCCAGCAGCTCCGTAGTGTGCGATGAATTCGAGCCCCATCGTGACCGTCAATGGTGCGCACATCCGGCACCATCTTGCAATTCGGCCGAACGGTCGGGAGTGTACGGCATCTCGGTCGACAGCGAACCATTCATTCTAGCGACTCCATGATCGACCTCAGAAGCGATACCGTCACCAAGCCCTCGCCCTCCATGCGTCAGGCGATGGCCTCCGCTGAGGTCGGAGATGATGTGTACAGTGACGACCCAACAGTGAATGCTCTGGAGGAGCGGGTCGCGGACATGCTTGGTAAGGAGTCAGCCGTGTTTGTGCCGACGGGGAGCATGTCGAACCAGATCGCGATTCGGACCCATACGGAGCCGGGTGATCTCGTCCTGCTCGACAGGCATGCGCACATCGTTCTCAACGAAGGCGGTGGAGCGGCGGCTCTCAGCGGGGTTACGATGAGGCCGCTCGCCGGAGCCGGCGGCGTCTTCACACCGGAAGATGTGGTTCAGGCGCTGGGGCAGGCACATCGGTTCAACCCGCCGACGCTTCCCTCGCCGCCGACGCTTCTGTGTCTCGAGAACACCCACAACTCGGGCGGCGGAACTGTATGGTCACTTGAGCACCTGCACGCGGTGTGCGCGGTGGGTCGTGAGCATGGCCTGACGCTGCACCTCGATGGAGCCCGTCTCTGGCATGCAACCGCAGCTTCCGGAGTATCGGAGAGGGATTACTCGGAGCCCTTCGACACGGTGAACGTCTGCTTCAGCAAGGGCCTCGGAGCGCCTATCGGCTCCGCGCTGGTCGGTCCGAAGCCGGTGATCGAACGAGCTAGGCGTTTTAAGCAGCAGTATGGCGGCGGTATGCGGCAGTCGGGGATCCTCGCGGCCGCCGCCCTGTACGCCCTCGATCACCATCGTGCTGAGCTGTCGCGAGATGTCGAGAACGCCCGCCGATTAGCCGAGAGCCTCGCGGCTTACGATGCGGTCGGCCTGGATACGAGCACGGTCCAGTCGAACATTGTGCGCTTCGAAGTGAAGATGGACTCAGGGGTCTTCGCCACACGGTGTCATGAACGTGGTGTTTACATGCTTCCCAACGGTCAGCATGGCGTGCGTGCGGTTCTTCACCGCGATATCGCGGATGCCGACGTTGCCGCCGCCGTGGACATCATGAGCACGGTTCTCGATGAAGAGCAGGCTAGCCGAGTCGGGTGACCTGTGTTCGACGTCCGGCTGCATGAAATGCCTGGGGCATTCCTCGACCGTGGCGGCGCCTGGCTCGAAGAAGAGGAAGCGCGATATCGCCTAATCCTGAGTCTCGCCCGGGGGCGGGCTGCGGGTCACCCGTCAGCATCGCCGTCGCACAGGTCACCGGACCGGGAGTGTGTGTCGGCTACGTCTACACACCACCGGAGCTCCGTGGGCGTGGTTATGCGAGCCGTCTCGTGGCGTTTCTGAGTCAGAAGATGTTGGATGCTGGCTGTGCGTTATGCGTGTTGTACACGGCCCCCCGAATCCGGGCATAGATACCCTCGTTGAGCAATTTCCCGGTCGACCCGTCCGAAGCCAGCTCGGGGAGTCCGACCAGGATGCGCATCGACAAATGCCTCCGCCGCCCGAGCGTGATCGAGAACGAGGCAGTGCCCAGCAGGATTGCAAGCAAGGGGAGCCCGGGCTGGGTGCCATAGTCTGCTATGAGCACGGTGTCGCAGAAGCTCACGAGGACGAGCACCACCTGCACGATTGCGAGTCCATCATGATCGACAGCGTGGCTCCCGCACCGACCTTCCCCAGAAATTCACGAATGGGTGCAGAAAGAACCACCAGACCATCCCCGGAGCGACCGCAACCACTACGAGAACCCCGACGACGTATCTCGCTTTATCCATGACGCACCTCTTGTGTGGCCTAGGGGCAGGGGTGACGATGTTGCTCCGAACAATAGGCCCCCTGGAGGCTCCTGTGCGCTACCTCTCCGTCACACTCGCCGCGCTCTTACTTTCGTCCCCAGCCCTCGCTCAAGAGCGACGGCCCATGACGACTGACGATGCACTCGACCTCATTCAGGTCGGCGGTGCACTCATGTCTCCCGATGGAGGCTGGGTGCTTTTCTCGAAATCTGAGCTCGACTGGGACGAGAACGAGCGAAATACCACATGGTGGCGTGTCCCGTCGGACGGCAGTGAAGAGCCTTATCGGTATATCGGAGAAGAAGGGGGGAGCGGATTCCAATTCTCACCTGACGGGAAATGGTTGTCCTTTACCCGCTCCGTCGACGAGAAGAACCAGTTGTTCCTCATGCGCACGACGGGTGGAGAGGCGACGAAACTCTCAGACCATGAGACTGCGGTCGGGAGGTACCGTTGGACGGAGCACGGTGCGGCCATCGTGTTTGTCGCGGCACACAAGCGGAGTGACGAGGAAGAGAAGAACAGGAAGGACGGGGACGACGCGATCTTTGTCGACGAGGGCCCCAACGGCCAGACGGTGGGTCAGTGGAATGACCTCTGGCGACTCGACGTCGAGTCGAAGGAAGAGAGTCGTCTGACCGAGGCAGAAAATCGAATCGCATCCTTCTCCGTCTCCCCGAACGGCCGCCGGGTGCTCTACACGGCGAGGGACGAGAATCGCCGAAACCAGAGCAACCTTTCGGAGATCCATCTGCTCGATCTGGACTCTGGTGAGACGCGTCTGTTGACCGACAACCGTTCTCCCGAGGGTGGACTCTCGTGGGCCCCGGACGGGCGCCGCTTCGCATACACGGCGAGGAGCGATGGAGAGTGGGAGTTACTCCTCGACAAGATCTGGATCATGGACGTGGAGTCCGACGCGAAGCGCATCGTTTCTTCGAGCTTCGACGGAAGCATACGTGGTTTTGTGTGGACTTCTGACGGCCGAGAACTCCTGTTCGGCGGCTTGCAGCGGACCAACACGAATCTTTATCGGCTTGATATCGAATCCGGCGAGGTCACGAAGGTGACCGAGGCTGTCGGTTCCCTCGCTCCATCGTCGTATTCGCGAGATCGCATGCGCATGGCGTACGTCGCACAGGATTGGGCTACGCCTGCAGAGGTGTGGGCGGGCCCAACGACAGGGGCGAGCGGCGTTCGGTTGACCGATGCGAACCCCTGGGTTGCTGCCGAGCTGACATTGGGTGAGTCGAAGACGATTCAGTGGGAGAGCTCGGACGGCATGGAGATTGAGGGTATTCTCACGCTTCCCGCAGGACACGAGCGCGGCGAACTCCCGCTTCTGCTGCACATCCACGGGGGCCCAGCGGGCGTGTTCACGAACACGTTTTCTGCTCGGAATCACGTCTGGGCTGGCCTCGGGTACGCACAGCTGTCGCCCAACGTTCGCGGGAGCTCCGGATACACAGATGAGTTGCTCCGCGGCAACATGAATGACATCGGTGGTGGCGACTATTGGGACCTGATGACCGGGGTCGATGAGGTGGTCGAGCAGGGGATCGCAGACCCCGACCAGCTGGGGCTGCGCGGCTGGAGCTACGGTGGCATCCTTGGCGGGTGGACCGTGACCCAGACCGACCGTTTCAAGGGTGCGTCCGTGGGCGCAATGGTGTCCGACTGGACCTCAGAGTATGGCCCTGGCTTCAATCACGACGTGTCGCTCTGGTACATCGGTGGGACCCCGTGGGAGAACCCCGAGGCGTGGCGCGAACGCTCTGCACTGACGCACGTCGCGAACATCACCACCCCCACGCTCATTCTTCACGGAATGAATGATCGGACCGACACCGAAGCCCAGAGCATGATGTTCTTTCAGGCCCTCAAGGATCAAGACAAAGAGACCCGCTACATCCGGTTCCCGCGGGAGCCGCATGGCTTCCGTGAGCCTCGTCACCAGCGGACCCGTGACGTCGAGGAGATCCGATGGATCCAGAAGTACGTCCGGGGGATCGAGTGGGAGCCGTGGGAGCGACCCTCAAAAGACGAACCGAAGGTGATTTCCTGATGCCGGTTGAGAAGGCAACGTTGGCTGGTGGTTGTTTCTGGTGTCTTGAGGCAGTCTTCGAGCTCGTCGACGGCGTTTCCGAAGTGAAATCGGGCTATGCCGGCGGACATGTGCAGAACCCGACCTACAAGCATGTCTGCAGCGGCGAAACCGGGCATACCGAGGTCGTCCAGATCGACTTCGACCCCTCGATCATCGAATACAGTGAGCTACTCGAGATCTTCTTCTCGATCCATGACCCGACGACCCTCAATCGGCAGGGCGGGGACGTGGGCACTCAGTATCGTTCCGCGATCTGCGCGCATTCAGACGAACAGCTCAAGACAGCACAGGCTGTCTTGGCAGCGGTTGACCAGGACGGTCCGTGGGACGATCCGATCGTGACTGAGGTCGCGCCGCTCGATGTGTTTTGGCCGGCAGAGGATTGCCACGACGCGTATTTTCAGCGCAACGGAGGCCAACCGTATTGCTCCGCTGTGATCGCACCTAAGGTCGCGAGATTCCGAGCTCGTTTTGCACACCGAATGGGGAGCGCTACGGCGCCCTAATTTTTTTATGTGCTGGGTGAATGCGTGTTAGCTTTTATGAGGATTTTCCGGGCCGAACAGGTGGCCCATCAAACCAACCTCCATCCCAATAAGAGCCGTAACAATGCCCAAGCCTGACTCGAAGCTGGTGGTGAAGTGGCGACAACTCGCCGAAGACGGATATCTGTACGCCGAGATCTCGCGGATGAACCCTGAATTCTCGGTCGATCAGGTGCGTCACTACTGTCTCGGTCATACTGGCCGCAAGCTGCCTGGACCCATTCAGCGGGTCGACCGCTGGTACGGTTCTAACGTGTGGCTGCGTGGTGAAAACTCCCCCCATGCCGAGCTGAATATCAAGCAGGCACAGAAAATTTTGGACGACTGGGACGAAAAGAACGACAGCTGGAAGCTCTCCGGAGCCGAGTGGGCCCGGAAATTCGGCGTATCCCCCAGCACTATCTATATGCTGCGCCGCGGAGAAACGTGGAAGCACTTGGAGCATCCCAATCAGGGACGGAAACCAAGGAAGCGGAAGAAGCGTTCCTGATCTGATCTGAACCGGTCAAAGCGCCCCGTCGCGCATCGCGTGGCGGGGCCTTTGGTATTCATGCTGAAATGGAAAGTCTCAAGCTGTGGTATCGCTGGGAGGTGTCTTCGAATGCGTGTTGGTTCTGGGGCAGGTAGTCTGAGTTCATGGGTGAACACGCTCACCTCGAAGAGGTATTGTCTGCGCTCGACGCCGGTGATGTTTCTGTGCTGCGCTCCCTCCTCGACGCGCACCCTGATCTTCCGTCGAACATCGTTGAAGGCAAGAATCGCTGAATGGATACAGAATGATCACAGTTGAAGGCGTGACAAAGCGATACGGCGAGGTCGTCGCAGTGAACGACCTGAGCTTCACAGTAGAGCGGGGCGAAGTGGTCGGGTTCCTCGGGCCGAATGGGGCCGGAAAGTCGACGACCATGAAGATGATCACGGGAACGCTTCAACCTGATGCTGGCTCCGTGCTCTTTGATGGTGTTCCGATATCCGACGACCTCACCGGAGCGAAGCGTCGCGTAGGCTATCTGCCCGAGGCGAATCCGCTTTATGACGAGATGCTCGTGTGTGAGTACCTCGACTATGTCTCCGAGCTTCGCGGTCTGTCACCGGATCAGACGAGGTCCGGCGTCGCGGACGCGGTTGCGGAAACCGACATCGGATCCGTGTTCTATCGCCCGATCGGCGACTGTTCGAAGGGCTATCGCCAAAGAATCGGACTGGCGGGGGCCATCCTGCACAGGCCGGAGGTACTGATTCTTGATGAGCCGACCGAGGGACTCGATCCGAATCAGCGGGTCGAGATCCGACGACTGGTGGGGTCTCTCGGCAGAGAACGGACCGTTCTGCTTAGCACACATGTTATGCAGGAGGTCGAAGCGACGTGCTCGCGGCTCGTGATCCTCCGAGAGGGCGAGCTTGCAGCCGAGGGCACCGTACAGGAGCTAATCGCGAACCGAACGGGCGGGGTACGCTACGTAGTCGAGGCTGCGGGCGATGGTGTCGCACAGTCGCTCTCTAGCCTCCCCGGTGTTTCCAGTCATCGCGCCGAGGCGCTCGAGGGCCGGACACGCGTCGAGCTAACCTGTCGCGAAGCAGGTGAACTGCGCCCGGAGATCTTCACGATGGCGCGTGACCGGGGCTGGACTTTGTGGGAACTCCACAGAGAACAGGCGAGTCTCGAGCAACTCTTCCGAACCCTCACTTCGGTTGAGGAGGGCGCATGATGCACCCTGTCCTCACGGTGGCCCGGCGAGAGCTGCGCGGCTACTTCGATCAGCCCACGGGCTATGTTCTCATAGTCGCGTTCCTGGCGATCTCGCTCTTCCTGGCATTCCGGACGATGTATGCCACGGGGATTGCGTCACTGCGCCCTATCTTCGATCTACTCCCGGTGCTCTTCGCGGTGTTCATTCCGGCCGCTACGATGCGCTCGTTCGCGGAGGAGCGGCGTGGTAAGACGCTCGACTGGCTGATGTCTCAGCCAATCACGGAGGCGGAGGTCGTTCTCGGGAAATTCCTGGGCGACTGGGCGTTTGTACTCCTCGCGCTCGCGGGTACGGTTCCGACAGCCCTCGGTATTCTCTGGGTGTCCGAGGCGGATGCGGGCATCGTGCTAGCGCAGTACATCGGCGCGACCTTGCTCGCTGGCCAGCTCACAGCCGTCGGGGTGTGGGCATCGAGCATCACCCGCAATCAGATCACCGCGTTCATCGTATCCGCCGCAGTCTGCTTTACGCTCTTTCTGATCGGTCTCCCGATTGTTCAGATCGGACTCTCGCCGGCAGTGGGTGGCGGCCTCGCGCAGCTCTCGGTACTCAGCCACTTCGAGAACGTCGCTCGAGGCGTTGTTGACCTGAGAGACGTCCTCTATTTCGTGTCGACAGGCGGACTGTTCGTGATGCTGGCGTGGTCCGCGGTAGGGCGGGAGCGCCTCAGCGCAGAACGGTCAGAGTTCGGCCGCATCCGGGTCGGCGCAGGTGTCGCGATCGCACTGGTCGCCGTGGTAAACCTCGTCGGCGGCAAGATCAGAGGCCGGATCGACCTTACCGAGGATAATCTGTATACGCTGTCCGAGGGGTCCCGGACGTTGCTGAGAGATTTGGACGACATCGTGCAGATCAAGCTGTTCGCTTCTCTGGAACTGCCACCTGAGATCCAGATTCAGCTCCGGGACGTGCGGGATCTGCTAGCGGACATGCGTAGCGCCTCCAACGGTAATCTTCTGGTGACGGATCTCGATCCGAGTCAGGACCAAGACGTGGCCGCGGAGGCGTCGGAGCTGGGGATCTTCCCGGTCGAGTTCAACGTCCTGAGGGACGACAATTTCGAGGTGCGGCAGGGCTACTATGGCTTCGCGATTATCTATGCGGATGAGAATGAGGTGACACCGCTTATTCAGCGAACCGACGACCTCGAATTCCAGATCGCGTCACAGATTTACCGAATGACGACGGTTGAGCGACCCGGCATCTCTTTCGTGAGTGGTTTTGGTGCGAAGTCCGACACCGAAGTGCCGGGGTTGAGCCAGAGCCTCGCCTCTCGCTACGACATCCGGTCCATCGATATCGCGGGGGATTCGCCGCCGCCTATTTCGCTCGATTCGACAGAGGTTCTCGTCATTGCAGGTGCCACGCAGCCGATGGATCCTGCGGCCGTGGGTCGGATCCAGACGTTCATGGATGCCGGGGGCGCGGCCCTCGTATTGGTGGAGCCGATCGTCCTCAATCAGCAGTCGCCCATCGCAATGCCGGCGACTTCCGGGCTCGAGCCAGTCTTGGCAGCCCGAGGAATATCGGTCTCGCCGGGCCTCGTGGCGGACATGGCTTCGAGCGAACGGGTATCCCTGGGCCGGCAGGGGCAGTTCAACGTCGTTTCGCCGTATCCGCTCTGGCCGATCGTGGCCACCGTCGGTGAGCACCCGGTCACGAACGGATTGAACGCGCTTTCGCTGGGTTGGGCCGCGGCGCTGAGCATCGACCCGGGGGTCGAGGGGATCACCTCGCTGTGGCAGACCTCCGAGAACGCGGCGATTCATCCGCCGAATGCCACCATCATTCCTGACCAGGAGTGGCCCTTCACCGAGGAGGCGTACGGCGTATTTTCGGTGGCCGCTGCGGTCGTGCCCGAGGATGGCGCCGGCCGGATGATCGTCGTCGGTGACGCCTCGTTCGCCGAGGCTCAGTACATGCAGGCGAACCCGGGCAACCTGCTCTTTCTTGCCAACGCGATCGACTGGTTGGCGCAGGACGAGGCACTCATCAGCATCCGCTCGAAGAACCGTGTGCCACCGGGGCTCATTTTCGAGTCCGATGGCGTCCAGCGCGTACTGAAGTGGGGAAACCTGTTTGGGGTGCCATTCCTGATCGTGCTCCTCGGGTTCTTGAGGATAACAGGCCGCAGGCGGCGTGCCGAAGCACGCTGGAAGGAGGAGTTCGCATGAGTGAGCGCGCGCTGCAGCAACTCGTTGGAGCTCTCGCGATCGCATCGGGCGTGTGGTTCGTCGCGAGCGTGCTCTCTGGCGGATCGGGCTCGATCGGAGCGTCCGGTAAGATCAGTGGCTTCTTCGACGAAATCGACGATCAGTCCGTCTCCTCTCTGACCATGGAGACCGGGACTGCGACGGTCGAGCTCAGTCATGAGGCCGGGCCTTGGACCGTGAACGGCTTCCGGGCTGATCCCGCTACCATCGCACGACTGACGGCGACATTCCCGAATCTGGAGATCGGCGATCTGACCGCATCCAACCCTGACAACCATGAACGAATGGGTGTCAGCGGAGAACACGCAGTCACGGTCACATTCGGGTTCGGAGGTGAGCAGCGGACGCTGATTGTTGGTGACAACGGCCGGAGCTTCGGGACGAGTTTCGTGAGACTTCCTGGTGCCGATGAGGTCTATCTGCTCCGGGGTGATCTCGGGGCGAATGCCCGGCGAGATGAGTCATCGTGGCGCGACCGGACGATGACAGCCAACGATTCTGCCTCCATCCATCGGATCGTGGTCGAACGAACCGAGGGTGTGTACACGCTGGTGCGCGGCGACTCGGCATGGATGATCGACGGGTCAACGGTCGCTGCGGTGCCGACCGTCACGGGCGTCCTTGGAGAACTGTCGAATCTGGTTGCGACAGGCTTTTTGGCCGAGACGGATTCGATCGCTCAGCTGGGGTCTGTGTCCGTCACCCGTGCGTTCGGAGAAAATGGGGAGATGTTGGCCGAAATCACTGTTGGCTCAGGTGAGGCCGACCGATGGGCTCGGACGAGCAGTGACGCTTACCTGTACCGAATCTCATCGTTCAGGGCGGGGCGTATAGCACCGGCCCACCTCGATCTCATCGGCGGGTAGCGCCTACTCGGCGAGGTGGCTCCAGGCGTCGGAGTACAGCCCGGGGAAGCGGGCCAGGTACCCCGGATAGGCGGACCCGGCCTGCTCGACCACATTGCGTGACAGATCGACGATCGTGACGGTGGCCTGCGTCTCCGCGATCACTGCACCCGAGGGCGAGATCGCAATCGATGGCCCACCGATCGATGCTCCGTGCTCGGGGCGCGGGCGATTCACGGAGATCACATACGTGCCGCTCATCACGGCGTTCGCTTTCAGAACGATCCGCCAACGATCGTAGGAGCCAGGGGGTGTCGCGCGAGGTGCGAACACGACTTCGGCGCCCTGGGCCGCGAGAAGCTGGAAGCCCTGCGGCCGATTCACATCGGAGCAGATCTGGAGCCCCGCACGGAGCGGCAACGAGTCGATCAACTGCGGAGCGGCATCACCCGGCTCGTAGTGGCTCGTCTCCCAATACCCTTCCTCTTCCGGGAGGTGGACCTTCCGGTAGCTGGCCCGTCGTACACCGACGCGGTCGTACACGAACGCGGTGTTGTAACGTGTGCAGGTCTCTTCGTCACGAACGATTGCGCCACCAACCAGCTCGACACCGGATGCGGCCGCATCCTCA
>Ga0308018_10000433_pt1 | contig 21719 bp, 19 predicted proteins | sample Neamet282_FD_203130 | JGI IMG/M metagenome (GOLD analysis project Ga0308018, IMG submission 203130) | Marine microbial communities from water near the shore, Antarctic Ocean - #282 | ecosystem: Environmental > Aquatic > Marine > Unclassified | place: Southern Ocean | collected 2014-10-01
GCGTGGGTGGTAGTCTGTTGTCCATTGGTTCTGCAGCAGGTGTGGCATTAATGGGGCAAGCAAGAGGGCAGTACACCTTCTTTAGCCATCTAAAATGGACCCCCGTAATCGCCCTGGGTTATGGTGCGAGCATCTGGGTACATCTAGCGATCAATAGTTAACAGCTGCCCACGGGGAGCCTGTTAAGTTGGGCAGGCTTCCCGCTGGTATGCAGTTACATGAAAACGGCTGCCTTTTTAGACCGGATAACCTTGTCAGTGCCACGACAAGCATGTATCTTAATCTATTACATCATACTAGCAGCAGGGCTGTTTTTTTACATGAATACTCTTTCTACCCATATACTTCCGTCTGAAGCATCGAGTCGCTTTAAAGCGGGATCTATCGGCGAAAAAAATCAACAAAAGGTACTTGAAGCTGCGTTAACAGTTTTTTCGCGCAAAGGGTTTTCTGGTGCCCGCATTGACGAGATTGCAAAAGAAGCAGGCATGTCAAAAACCAACATGCTGTATTACTTCAAAACAAAGAAAGAGCTGTATCAGGTTGTCATAGTTCGGGTTTTAAGGCGCTGGTTGGATTCGCTTGGTGATTTACACAGCCATGACCAACCCATCGATGTAATTACTGAATATATTTCAAACAAGATGCAGTTATCTCAGGAATACCCAGAGGCATCGCGTCTCATTGCTATGGAAATTATAGCGGGCACACCAGTCATTGGAAACTTCTTGCAGACCGAGTTGCATACTTGGGTTAAGCAAAAAGGTCAGGTTTTTCTGCAATGGCAAAGTGAAGGACTTATGGCCCACATAGATCCTGCGCATGTGTTTTTTATGATTTGGGCTTTGACACAGACCTATGCCGACTTTGAGTCTCAAATTTCTGCTGTGATTAAACCTAACGACTACGATAGCGAAATATACCCCGCAGCAACCCGGTATGCGATTGAAGTTCTCGTGCGTGGGCTCGACCTAAAACCTCGCGTGTAGGCTAAAACAATGCCTTTGCAGGGTCCACAAGCGTGGGGCGACCTGGTAAGTCAAGTTTGGTATGGCTAGCAGGCGTTTGAGCGATCAACTTTCCTTGACGAAAAACCATCAAACGTGTGGCTTTTAAGCGAATGGCTTCAATCGGGTCGGTGGCCTGTAACAGCACCATATTGGCTTGCCCACCTTCAACAATACCATAGCCCTGTAAACCCATAATCGCGGCAGAGTTATAACTAACAGCATCGAAACACCACGCCATGTCTGCCCGACTGGACAGCTGGCCTACATGCAATCCCATGCTTGCGACATCAAGCATGTCTGCTCTTCCCATGGAATACCATGGGTCCATCATACAGTCAGAACCAAAACCAACATTAATACCAGCTGCTTTTAGCTCGGGCACACGGGTTTGACCACGGCGTTTGGGATAGCTGTCGTGGCGACCTTGTAACATGATGTTAACCAGTGGATTAGGGATGACGTGTAATTCGGCTTCGGCTAGCAGTGGCAGCAGCTTGGAAACATAATAGTTGTCCATGGAGTGCATCGAAGTAAGGTGAGAGCCTGCAACTCGGCCTTGCAAACCCAAACGTATGGTTTCACTAGCTAGGGTCTCTACATGGCGGCTGTGGGGATCGTCTGACTCATCGCAGTGCATATCTACCCGTAACCCACGCTCAGCTGCCAGCTCACATAGGATTTGGATGGATGATGTGCCCGCTTGAGCAGTGCGTTCAAAGTGTGGGATACCACCGATGACATCCACACCCATATCCAGTGCCCGAATCAGGTTTGCATGGGCGTTGGGATCTCGTAACAAACCATCCTGTGGGAAAGCCACTAACTGCAGGTCAATATAAGGGGCCACTAAGCGACGTACTTCAAGCATGGCTGTAACGCTTTTCAATTCGTCGTCACATATATCTACGTGACTGCGAATAGCGCCAATGCCCATTGCCACTGCAAGATCGCAGTAGTGTATAGCGCGTTTGATAATATCATCCACACTTTGTTTTGGTTTTAACTCTCCCCACAATGCAATGCCTTCTAGCAACGTGCCCGAAACGTTCATGCGCGGTTGCCCAAGGGACAGGGTTGAGTCCATATGAAAATGAGGGTCAACAAACGGAGGGCTTAATAGCTGGCCCTGTGCATCAACTACTAGGGTGGCTGACGCTTCAATATTGGGCTTAACCGCAACTATAGAGCCGTTGGAGCAAGCTACATCAATATTGCGGCGTCCATCTTGTAAACAAGCATTTTTAATAAGAAGATCAAAATTCATTAGCGTTGTCCTTTGAACCACGGCGTTAATAGAGCGCGGGGATATTCCGCCCGGCGAGCTACGATCACCAGGGCAAAGATGGAAAGTATATAAGGTGCCATTAAGAACACTTGGGAGGGCACAAAGGCACCCACCTCAGTTTGCAAGCGTACTTGAAATGCATCAAAAGCGCCAAATAATAGAGCCCCTAGGAGGGCTTTTCCTGGACGCCAACTGGCAAATATAACCAGAGCTATGCAGATCCAGCCACGGCCATTAACCATACCGAAGAAAAAGGCGTCGAAAGCTGACATGGTGAGGAAGGCTCCACCTAAAGCCATGCATGCAGAACCCGCTACAATGGCACCCATACGCAGGCCATATACTGATAACCCTTGTGCATCTACTGCGTTGGGGTTGTCGCCTACGGCGCGCAGGGCTTGGCCCAATGGTGTGCGGTTGTAAACCCACCATACCAAGGCCACCAAAAACAGCGCCAACCAAGTCATCGCTGTTTGTTGAAATAACACCGGTCCCAGAAAAGGGATATCTGACAGTATCGGAATATCAAGGGGTTGGAATGGCTCAATACGCGGCGGACTGCTTACCTGAGGTAGGGCAGTACGGTAGGTAAAATAACTCACAGAAGTGGCAAACATGGTGATGCCTAAACCTGAAACGTGTTGTGAAAGCCCCAGTGGCACAGTTAAAATGGCGTGTATTAGGCCAAAAAAAGCACCAGTTAAAGCCGCACAGAGTAACCCAGTCCAAAGGCCTGCGCCTAGCCACACAGCCATCCATCCAGCCATAGCGCCCGCAGCAAAAATGCCTTCAATACCTAAGTTTAAAACACCCGACTTTTCACAAATGAGTGCGCCTAAAACACCAAAAATTAACGGTGTTGCAATACGTAATGCGGCGGCCCAAAAATTCTCACTGAGCAAAATTTCTAATATTTCCATTACGCGGCTCCAGTGTCTGTGGTGGATGAATTTTTATTTGAAGGCGTCATCTTAATGGTGAAACGGGCAATAAAACCACCGACCAGTACACAGATCAATGACATGGACACCACTAAGTCTGCTAAGTAGCTAGACACCCCCATGGCGCGGCTCATGGTATCTGCTCCCACAAATACTGAGGCGATAAACAGTGCGGCAACCACCACGCCTAGAGGAGACAGGCCAGCAAGCATGGCCACTACAATGCCAGTGTAGCCATATCCAGGCGATAAGTCGGTGGTTAGGTAGCCACGTAAGCCGGCTACTTCACTCACGCCAGCTAGCCCAGCCAGTGCACCTGAAATAAGAGCTGCACTCATTAACGTGCGTTTTACACCAATGCCTGCGTGTAAAGCCGCAGCGGCATTTTCACCTACAGCTCTAAGCTTTAGGCCCCACACGCTCTTAGACAGCATAATATGTGCTATTACAGCGGCCACAAGAGCAATGACTAAGCCGTAATGTAGGCGCATACGGGGCAGTATTTGGGGCAATAAAGCATTATCTACCATTGGGCTTGATTGCGGCCACCCCATGCCCATAGGATCTTTAAGAGGCCCTTCGAGCATCATTTGGATAAATATCAAAATGATAAAGTTGAGTAACAGTGTCGTGACTACCTCATCGGCGCCAAAGCGAGTTTTTAGATAAGCGGGGCCAGCCATGCCAAGTGCCCCAGCGAGGGCGCCAGCAATCAGAATTATTGGGATTAACAGCATGGGGGGGGCGTCGATCCAGCCAGTGCCTACGACTACAGCGGCCATGGCGCCCAAGTAAAGCTGGCCCTCAGCGCCGATGTTCCACAGTTTGGCCCGAAATGCTAAGGTGGCGGCTAAACCGGTAAATATAAGAGGGGTTGCTCGGGTAAGCATCTCTGTGAAGGCGAACATTGAGCCGAAGATACCTTTCGCCATTGCTTGGTAAGCCTCACCAATGTTGGCACCAGCGAAGCTCAAGGGTATGGCTGCAAGCAACAGAGCAAGTACTGCGGAGGCCACTGGCACGCCAATGGTTAAGCGGCGTGAGGGTGCTTCCCTAGGTTCAATGCGAATCATGAGACTTCTCCGGCCATTATTAATCCTATTTGTGCACGGTCGCGGCTAGGCGCCACATGCAGTTCACCGTCATGCATGATGATAATCCGGTCAGACAAAGCCAGTAGCTCATCCAAGTCTTCTGAAATCAGCAACACGCCAGCACCTCGTTTACGTGCTTGTAACAGTCGCTTGCCTACGTCACTAGCAGCGCCCATATCTAAACCTCGGGTGGGCTGATTCGCCAAAATAAGTTTTGGGGATGCTTCAAAAACCCTAGCTAGTATGAGTTTTTGGATATTTCCACCAGAGAGTAACCGCGTCTCAGCCTCAATGCCTGGCCCACGTATGTCATATTTCTGACTTAATTTTTGAGCATTAAGTTTGAGTTCTTGATGACGTAAAAAACCATTTTTTTGAATGTCGCTACTGTCAAGGCGCTCGATAGCTAAGTTTTCAGCCACGCTCATGGCGCCTATGATGCCATCATGATGGCGGTCTTCCGGTATTCTGCCTACCCCAGCCTTGAGCAAGTTAGTAGGGGTATATTTTTGTATTGGTTGGCTATCAATTTCAAGCCGACCTGAAGTAGGGCTGGCTAAACCAGAGATCACCTGTGCGAGAGTAGACTGGCCATTACCAGAGATGCCTGCAATACCTACTATTTCACTGGCAGACACGGTTAAATTAATTTTATCTAGACTACTACGGGCACTACTGCCTACCACGCAGATGTCAATTAACTGAAGTACTGGCGCACCAATAGCAAGAGGTTCTCGTGGGGTCGCCGGTGTATCCGCGCCTACCATTAAGCGAGAGATTATTTTCTCGTCAGCATCTTTGGTGGCAATCTCACCTACTTTTTTTCCGTGCCTCAACACTGCGATACGGTGAGAAAAAGCCAATACTTCACGCAATTTATGAGATATGAATATCACTGACAATCCATCTTTAGCCATAATATCGATATTGGCAAATAGTGTGTCGGCTTCTTGTGGTGTTAAAACAGCAGTGGGTTCATCTAATACTAAGATACGTGCATCACGATACAGCGCCTTGAGAATTTCTACCCGTTGGCGTTCACCCACTGAGAGCTTGCCTACCATGGTATCAAGGGGAGCGCTTAAACCCGTGCGTTGCATGATGTCATTAATTTTTTCGCGGGCGGCATCCATGGAGCGGCGCCACGCAAATAAATTTTCGGAGCCTAATAAAATGTTGTCTATAGCGGATAAGTTCTCGGCAAGGGTAAAGTGCTGATGAACCATGCCAATACCAGCATCCAAGGCTGCTTGAGGGTGGCCTAAGGTCAAAGGCGCGAGTTGGCCTTGAGTGTTGGCCACTTGAATACTGCCGGAATCAGGCATGTAGTGGCCGAAAAGCATATTCATTAATGTGGTTTTTCCAGCGCCATTTTCACCTAGCAACGACAGAATCTCGCCACGTTTTAAGTCGATGGTTACCGACTCATTTGCCACTACTGTGCCAAATCGCTTGCTCAATTTATTTAGAGAAAGCACCGTGTCATTGTTCATATGAAACATCCACTAGCAAGAAAAAGGGATGAAAAATCCCGTTAGGTGAACCGAGTCACCCAACAGGATTTTGATACACAAAACAGCTCAATATCAATTATCTGATACAGGTGTCTCGTCATTGATGGTAACAACAAAGCTGCCGTTACGGATGGCTGCTTCTTTAGCTTCGATAGCAGAAACTACATCGGCAGGTACCAAGGTTTTGTCAATGGTAAGGGAGCCGCCGTTATGCGCCATATAGCTATATTGGCTATAGTCGTCAGCAACGTACGAACCATCTGCCACAGCACTGATTGCTGTATCAACAGTGGTTTCCATATGCCAAAGGGCTGAAGCCAAAATAGTACCAGGGTAGTCGCTGGCAGTATCAATAACGTTGCCTATGGCTTTTTTACCACGTTCAACGGCTGCATCAGCTACACCAAAGCGTTCGGCATACATCACGTCAGCACCGGCATCTATCATTGCAAAAGCACTTTCTTTAGCCTTTGGGGGGTCGTACCAGCTATCAAGAAAGTTGACTAGGAAAGTGACGTCGGAATTTACTTCGCGAGCACCTGCCATGAAGGCATGCATTAACCGATTAACTTCAGGAATAGCGTAACCACCCACCATGCCAATTATATTTGACTCAGTAGCTGCACCTGCGGCCATACCTGATAAGTAGGCAGGTTCGTGGATGAAGTTATCAAATACAGAGAAGTTTGGCGCTTGTGGTGCAAAAGAAGAGCCCATTAAATAAGCTGTTTCGGGATAGTCGGCAGCTACTTTACGTGCTGCGCGCTCAAGACCAAAAACTTCACCTACAATAAGGTCTACGTCTTGCTCAGCATACTCTCGCATAACGCGTTCGTAGTCAGTATTGGAGACATTTTCAGAATATACATACTCAATTTCACCGCGTTTTTCAGCTGCACTAAGTGCAATATGGATACGGCTGATCCATTGTTGCTCAACAGGCAGGGTAAAAATGCCAGCTACTTTGATAGTCTCAGCAACGGCCATGGCCGGTGATAATATCAAACCAAAACTCACGGCAGCCACAAGCATGCGTGCTTTTGATGACATATACATTAACTTCATAATACAACCCTCACATTAATTTTATTTTTATTGCTCGGACACTAAACCATAAATTGACCAAGCGGTCAACTTTTAGCTTAACCTATAGGTATTTTGGCTTCACTAACTGGAGCTTTTCATCGCTCTAGGGTGCGATTGTTCTGCCTTTCTAGGTGATGAATAACATCTTCAATTTGTTCGCCCTGGAGTCGCACGTGATCGCGCATTAGTTGGTAAGCGGTATCACCTTCTGAGTTTGATATTGCTTTGAGCAAGGCATCATGCTCTTTCACAGATTGTGTCATGTATCCAGGTAAACCGGACACGTAGTGTCGGTATGGGAAGGTGACTGTGCGTGCTGTGTTCAATTGACTCTGCAACATTGCATTGTGTGAACCTTCGATGATCAGGTTATGAAAAACCATATTCATAGCATTGAATGTTTCTGTGTCTTTTTCTTCAGAGGCCTTCTGGCAAAGCGCATTTGCATCAAATGCTTTAACAATTTGTTCATGCCGCATGCGCTTTGCGGCTTGTCTGGCGGCAAGGCCTTCAAGTTCTGCAACAACAAGGAATGCGTCGAGTAATTCAGAAATGCTCAAGGACGCAACGAGTGCTCCACGCCGGCCATTGTCAGTGACCAGTCTTGTTTCAACAAGCTGCCTGATAGCTTCACGCACGGGTGTCCGCGAAACACCAAATTCTTCCGCAAGTGACCGTTCGGGAAGGCGATCTCCAGGTTTCAGTTCACGCTTTATGATTCGTGCTTCAATCGCAGTTGCAATAAGCTTTGCCTTGCGTTTTTCTGTGCTACTCATGGTGTTGTGTCACCCATACCTTTGACCATCCTTAAACCAGTCATCGTAGCCCTCTTCAGTGCGGATTACGATAGATTTTTTCGTCAGATAGGCCCGTAGAGCATCCCAACCATTTTCTTTGCCGAAGCCACTATCTTTGACTCCTCCCCAGACCGATCTTGGGTCATTGCGATGATGATCATTCAGCCAAATGACCCCGCCTCTGATTTTTCTCGACAGCCTATGGGCCCGCCCAATATCTCGGGACCAGATAGAAACACCAAGACCAAAATCACCCGCATTAGCGCAGGTAATCGCCTCTTCATCGTTGCTGGCACGAGTGAGTGAGATAACCGGCCCAAAGACTTCTTCGAGAAACAGAGTGTGGTCTATTTTAACGTCGGCAAATATCGTGGGGCGTATATAAAATCCGTTAGTTAAATCGCTATCAAGCTCCAGAAGGTCTAGCCCGGCAATCTGGCGTGCACCTTCGGCTTTCGCTGTTTCGATAAATTGTTTGCATCGATCAAGTGATTTGCGACAGATCACTGGGCCCATTTGTGTGGATTCGTTCATGGGGTCGCCGAGCCGTATTTGATCTGCCCTTTGAGCCAGTTTTTTTGCAAATTCGTCGTAGATAGATTCGTGCACAATAATGCGAGACCCAGCAACACAGGTTTGGCCAGACGCAACGAACGCAGAGAACAAGACGCCTGCCACTGCCGCGTCAATATCCGCATCTTGGCAGACAACAACAGGAGTTTTACCACCCAGTTCCATCGTTGTCCTGATTAACCTTTCGCCTGCAACGCTTGCAACCTTGCGACCAGTCGCAGTGCCTCCAGTCAGGTCAATAAAGTGAATATCGTCAGCTGCGCAAAGTGCCGCGCCCGTTGTTGCGTCACCAGTGACCACATTGACGATGCCATCTGGCAATCCTGCTTCAGTGGCAAGAGCGGCGATGACTAACGGGGACACAGGGGCTAATTCGGAGGGTTTAATTACGCAGGTATTGCCCGCTGCCAGTGCTGCGGAGAGTTTTTTTACCAGAATCAGAACAGGGTGGTTCCACGGTGTCAGCAGAGCTGTTGGCCCCAAGGGTTCGTATTGAGTCAAAGTTACATAATCTCCCTTGACGTAGTTTGCCTCCCCCTCCAGACCGGGAGCAATGCCTGCGTAATACTCCAACCATTCTGGTATGCGTGCCATTTGCGCGTTCATTTCGCGCAAAGCCCGCCCGGTAACTCTTGATTCGAGTACCGCTAGCAACGGAATATTTTGCCTGATGACTTCGGCAAACGCTCGGAGGTATTTGCCGCGATCTAAGGCATCTAACGCCGCCCAGGCTGGAAAGGCAGTGCTTGCCGCAGACACGGCAGCTCTAATGTCTTCAGCGCTGCCATTAGGAACCGTTGTAAACGGTGTCCCCCTAGCGGGGTCTAGAACAGTTATTTTGGATTCTGAGGTTGAGGCCTGGAATCGGCCGCCATAGAACAGGCCTTTGTTTGTCCCTGGTATCAGAAATTCTTTTACGATGTTCGACATTGCCTTTCCTTCTGGTTAATTTCTGTTAATAGAGCCGCGGCCACTTGGTTGACACTTTCTGGAGTGGTTTAATTAAAAAAGTACCAATTTGACTAATATTGTATACCAAATTAAATATAACGGGTAGAAGTCGGCAGTTATAGGTGTAGTTTTAAAGTAGTAGGCAGTATTTTAGATAATATGCTAGTGTAATATACCTAAGGCATGTATTTGGTATACCACTGATAAGAAGAGGAGAAGCATAATGGCTACAGATAAAACCATGAGAGCGGCGTTGTTGACCGAATACGGTGCGCCACTTGAAGTAAAAACCGTCGCACGTCCAAGCCCGAAAGCAGGCGAAATATTGGTCAAGATTGAAGCCAGCGGAGTCTGTTTTACAGACGTGCACATTTTCCTGGGGGATCACGCGTCTCCCAATCCACTGCCGCTGATTATGGGTCATGAGGGTGTTGGTAAGGTGGTAGAAGTAGGAGCCCCCGACGGCCGGTTTAATATTGGTGACCGTGTAGGTATTGGCTATGTATATAGTGCCTGTGGGCATTGTCGGGAATGCCACACGGGTGGAGAGAATTATTGCTCCGATTTTGATGCCACGGGCTACTCGGTGAGTGGGTGTTTTGCCGAGTATGTATGTCTTCGCCAAGATTGGGCCACTGCCATTCCTGACAATGTATCTGCTATTGAGGCCGCTCCCTTAATGTGTGCTGGTTCTGCAGCCTACGCCTCGTTAAAGAAAACGGGCCTTAAAGCTGGCGATACAGTCGCGATATTTGGTCTTGGTGGTTTGGGCCAATACGCAATTCAAATTGCAAAACAATCCGGTATGAACGTCATTGCGGTCGATGTCGATAAGGGTAAATTAGATACGGCACAAAAGCTGGGTGCTGATGAAACGGTTGTTGCCAATAGCGATTCAATAGCATCGATCAAAGCTCTTGGAGGTGCTGACGGCTGTGTGAACTTTGCGCCAGTTGGGGCTACCTGGCCTTTAATGCTCGCAGTTTGTAAGCCGCGAGCAAAGATCGTTTTGACTGCGGTTCCCGCAGATCAACTGGCTTTTTATGCCCACGAACTCATTGAGCGCGGCCTACAAGTGATCGGCAGCTCTGCATCAAACAGACAGGAAATGAGTGAACTCTTACAACTGGCGGCAAATGGAAAAATTAAAGGCGTGATCAGTACTAGATCGCTGGATGAGGTCAATACTGCCCTTGCGGACCTGCAAGCAGGCAAGGCTGAAGGGCGCACAGTATTAGACTTCCATTAAATAGAACTACTGAAAGGCCTTGTTATGGATTTGAAACTTACAGGAAAAACAGCGCTAATTACCGGTGCTTCTATGGGAATAGGCGAGCATTTGGCCGACGTATTTGCATCTGAAGGTGTGAATTTGCACCTCACTGCCAGGAGTGCCGATAAGCTTAAAGAGCTAAAAACCCGAATTCAGGATGCCCATGGTGTCAACGTCACCTGTCATCTTGCCGATCTAACTCTCAGTGGCGCTTGTGAAGCGCTGTTTGAAAGTGTAGGTGATATCGACATTCTTGTGAATAATGCGGGAGCTATTCCAAGTGGGACTCTGTGGGACGTGGATGAAGCGGCCTGGCGTAAAGGCTGGGATCTTAAAGTCATGGGGTACATCAATTTGTGCCGTCTGTTTTATAAGAGGATGCAGGAGACTGGCGGCGGTGTGATTATTAACAACATTGGTAATGGTGGCGAGGTATATGATCCCAAATACATTGCTGGAACCACAGGTAATGCGAGTTTGATGGCGTTTACCCGTGCTCTTGGCGGACATAGCTTAGACGACAATATTCGCGTAGTGGGTGTCAATCCTGGCCCAGTTAATACCGATCGTATCTACAATATGCTAAAAAAACGTGCAGCAAACGACCTAGGTGATGCCAGTAAGTTTACTGAACTGGAAGCAAACTACCCGCTTGGTCGTCCGGCTCACAAGCACGAAGTATCAGATCTGATTGTTTTCCTGTCGTCTTTTCGGTCTGGTTATACCTCAGGGTCTATCTTTACCGTTGACGGTGGCATAGCGTCGCGGCGGTCCATAATTTGACATATACAAGCCTCAGCGATGGTGAAGGCACTGCAAAGCGCGTCGGCATTTTGATCCCATCGTCAAACACTGTGCTAGAGCCCTTGTCAGCAAGCCTCTTCTCTACTAGCAAATCGACGGTGCATTTCTCCAGGCTGAGGGTCATTGACGTGACTCTTAACCAGGAATCGTTTGATCAGTTCAGTATGGTGAAGCAAATCGACGCAGCAAAATTGCTCTGTGATGCAGGTGTCGACAGTGTTGTTTGGGGTGGTACATCGGCCAGCTGGCTTGGCGCCGACCATGATGCAAAGTTTTGTGAGCTGCTTAAAACTGTTACTGGCATCCCCTCAGGGAGTTGTACTCTTGAAATGAACCGCCTTTTTAATACACACAAGGCTAAAACCTTTGGACTGGTAACCCCGTATACACCTGATGTTCAGAAACGCATCATCAAAAACTACACATCTATGGGTTTTACTTGTCTGGCAGAGCGGCATTACGGCGGGTCTATCAGCAGCGAATTTGCTGCTATTGAGGAGCATGTGATTGCACAAATGGTTCGTGATGTAGCTCAAAAACAACCTGATATTATCTTTATTATGTGTACTAATATGCGGGGGGCGAGGGTGTCCGAACAACTGAGTCAAGAAGTTGGTATTCCGGTTTTTGACAGTGCAATAGTTACATTGCAGGCGGGTCTGCGTTTGGCCGATGGCCTTGTCTGAAGGCGGCCATAGTTAACTGGTAACTTGTGAAAATATTATACAGTTGGTTAAAATATCTTGACCAATTGGTCTATTCTTGTTAAAAAATATTTCAGTGCAGTCGATTGCTGTTACATTTTAGAGTAATTACCTCATCGTAATTTACATGGAATCTAAGTTTAGTTGATGCTTATCGCTGTCCAATTATCCGAACCTAGTGGGTGATATACATGACAATAATAAAATCTGGCCTAATTCAAATGGGCCTTAAAGGTGACACCAGCATGTCACCTGAAAAAATCCGAGACCTAATGTTAGAGGCTCACGCCCCGTTAATCGATAAAGCTGGTGAGGCAGGCGTACAAATACTTTGTTTTCAAGAAGTATTTACTCAACCCTACTTTTGTCCTAGCCAAGACAAACGTTGGTATAGCGCCGCTGAGCCTATTCCTAATGGCCATACCACCAATTTAATGTGCGAATATGCCAAAAAATATAACATGGTTATCATCGTACCAATCTACGAAGAAGCGATGCCTGGGGTCTACTACAACACTGCTGCAGTAATCGATGCCGACGGTACTTATCTTGGTAAATACCGTAAAACTCATATTCCCCATGTGGGCGGATTCTGGGAAAAATTCTTCTTTAAACCTGGTGCTTCAAATTGGCCAGTGTTTGACACAGCGTATGGCAAAGTAGGTGTTTATATTTGCTATGACCGACACTTCCCTGAGGGTTGGCGAGCATTAGCGCTTAAAGGCGCAGAAATTATCTACAACCCTTCCGCCACAGTAACGGGAATGTCCAAATATTTATGGGAACTGGAACAGCCCGCATCAGCCGCTGCTAACGGTGTTTACATTGCTGCTATCAACCGCGTAGGCACTGAAGCACCATGGAATATTGGTGAATTTTACGGCTCCAGCTATTTCGTAAACCCTCGTGGTCAAATAGAAGCTCAAGCCAGCGCAACAGAAGATGAATTACTGATTCATGATATCGATATGGATATGATTAGAGAAGTGCGTGATGGTTGGCAGTTCTTTCGTGACCGCCGTCCAGAAACATACACCCCGCTTACTGATTTGAATTAATTAGTGATCCGGTTCAAATCTAATAATAACAAGGAGCTTTTACATTGAATTTAGCCAGCGCAAGCACAGCAACAAATAATGTTGTCGAGGTTAAAGAGGTTTGTTTGGACTTTCACACAAAAGACGGTGTTGTTAAAGCATTGTCTAACGTGGATCTAAGCATTAACGCTGGCGAGTTTGTTTCCTTCATTGGGCCCTCTGGATGTGGCAAAACAACCTTGATGAGGGTGTTGGCTGATTTGGAAAAACCCACTAGCGGGTCAGTCCTAGTGAATGGTATGTCGCCTACTGAGGCCCGTAAACAAAGAGCTTACGGTTATGTGTTTCAAGCACCAGCGCTGCTACCTTGGCGCACCGTACAAGACAATGTCTTACTGCCCTTAGAAATTATGGGTTATGGCAAGGATCAGCGGGAACAGTTGGCGCAGGAATACTTGCAGTTGGTGAGTTTGTCTGGCTTTGAAGCTAAGTACCCTTGGCAGCTTTCTGGAGGCATGCAGCAGCGAGTTTCCATTGCCCGTGCACTCAGCGTGGAACCTCAGTTGTTGTTTATGGATGAGCCCTTTGGAGCTCTCGATGAGATCACTCGAGACCATCTGAACGACCAGTTATTACGCTTGTGGCAACAAACTAAAAAGACCGTAGTATTTGTGACCCACTCTATACCTGAAGCTGTATTTTTATCCAGCCGTATTGTGGTGATGTCGCCAAGACCTGGCCGTATCATCGACATCATTGATTGCAATTTGCCTGCAGATAGAACCTTGGATATCCGAGAGTCTCCTGAATTTTTAGCTATTGCCCAGCGGGTGCGTGCTGGATTAGCGGCAGGGCATAATTATGACGACTAACATGGGGCGCAAGCCCGGCTCTACCATTCCAGTGCTCACGGTGATATTGGCCATCATCATGATTTGGTATGTAGGCGCTATAAACCTTAATAGCCCACAGATTATCGATCGTTACGAAAAGAAGGGCATAGACTGGAGTTTCACCCAATTAGCTTCGGATAGCTGGAACATGAAGCGTGCGGTGTTGCCGTCTCCTCACCAAATTCTAATGGAATTAAAAACCACCATCATTGACAAAAATGTCACCTCGAAACGAAGCTTGGTCTACCACGCAGGTATTACCTTGTCGTCTACTTTGTTGGGGTTTGTATTGGGTGCTGGTTTGGGCATTAGTTTAGCTGTTGGCATTGTCTATGTAGAAACCTTAGATAAAAGCTTGATGCCTTGGGTTATAACCTCTCAAACCATACCCATACTAGCCTTAGCGCCCATGGTTATTGTAGTGTTTGGAGCCTTGGGCATTAGTGGATTATTACCCAAAGCATTGATATCAATGTACTTATGCTTCTTTCCTGTAGCTGTAGGCATGGTGAAGGGCTTGCGTTCACCACAGCCTATGCTAGTGGATTTGCTCAACACCTATAGTGCGAGTAAATGGCAGGTTTTTTGGCGCCTACGGCTACCATCTGCTGTACCGTTCTTGTTTGCCAGCCTTAAAGTGGCCATAGCCTTAAGTTTAGTGGGGGCTATCGTGGCCGAATTGCCAACGGGTGGACAGGCTGGTTTGGGGGCACGGTTGTTGTCTGGTTCCTATTATGGACAAACTAATCTCATATGGGCGTCACTAGTTGTCGCAGCGGTGATGTCCGCCAGTTTGGTCTCAATACTTGGCATGATTGAGCGTAAAGTATGCTATCGACTAGCTGGTGGGCAGGAGATTAGCAATGAACTCTAACTCGATATTACATCGTTTCGGCTCGGCCAGTGCCTTAGCATTGGCGCTCACGTTATTGGCATTCTTGTTACCGTGGGCAACCACTTCTGCAGAAGCGGTAAGCGTGAATGTTTGGCAGCAGGCCGATTGGCTGACCTTGTCGGTCACAGTAGCGCTGTGTGCCTTGGCCGGTGTTGTCACTGTGAATCAATTATTACCCCGGGCTTTATTAGTCACAGCATTAACGCTGATAGCCCTATGGCAAATCACAACTATTGTTAAGCAAACTGAAGTGGCAGGGCAAACACAACTGGGTTTCTGGATATTGGTCATTGCTATAGGCCTTTGTGTATGGGCCAGCATGAAGTTTTTAACGGCTATCAGACTCTTTGATAACAAGGCGCAAGGGTTGATTAACTTGATGATTCCGGCGCTATTAGGCGTATGGTTCATAAGTTTATGGGAGCTTGCAACAATAGGCTTAGCCATTCCTCATGTGCTGCTGCCTGCCCCAAGTATAGTGGGAGAAGCTATTGCTTCATCAATTCCCACTTTGGCTGCAGACTTTAATCAAACAGTAATTAAAGCGGTTATTCCAGGCTTTTTATTGGGTAACCTTGTTGGCTTTAGTGTTGCTGTTGTGGCCGACAAAATACCCTTTTTACGGCGTGGTTTATTGCCCGTAGGGAACTTAGTTAGTGCTATTCCAATAGTGGGTATCGCACCCATCATGGTGATGTGGTTTGGCTTTGATTGGCAATCGAAAGTGGCAGTTGTAGTGATCATGACCTTTTTCCCCATGCTAGTGAATACAATTGCTGGGCTGGGTGAGTCGGATGCTATGGAAAAAGATTTACTTCGCTCATATGGCGCCACTTATTGGCAAAGCTTCTTTAAGCTGCGATTACCTAATGCGCTTCCATTTGTTTTTAACGCATTAAAAATAAACTCAACTCTAGCTTTAATTGGCGCCATTGTGGCTGAGTTTTTTGGCACACCCATTGTTGGTATGGGGTTCCGTATATCGACCGAAGTGGGGCGTATGAATATTGAAATGGTGTGGGCATCCATTGCAGTTGCCGCTTTGGCTGGGTCAACATTTTATGGTGCTCTGGCGTTGTTAGAAAGGCGGTTCACCTTTTGGCACGCATCTTTTAGGAAGGCCCATCACTAATTTAAAGTAGTTTTTATCAAGTAGGATGATGAGTGAATATGCTCTTTTAGAGTAACGTTTATAAACCGTTGGAGGTTAAGTAATGAAAAATAAGTATAAAATAAGCAGCGTAATAGCTGGACTAACCCTTGCTGCATCAAGCAGCTTACTGCATGCGGCAGATGATGTAACACTGCAGCTTAAGTGGGTTACTCAAGCCCAGTTCGCTGGCTACTTTGTAGCCCAAGATCAAGGTTTTTATGAAGCAGAAGACCTTAATGTAACTATTAAACCAGGTGGACCAGATGTGGCTCCCCCGCAGGTGATTGCCGGTGGTGGTGCAGACGTAGTAGTAGACTGGATGCCGTCAGCCCTAGCCTCTAGGGAAAAAGGCTTAGCACTAGTCAATATTGCCCAGCCTTTTAAAAACTCAGGCATGATGCTTACGTGTCGTAAAGATAGTGGTATCACGTCACCAGCCGACCTAAAAGATAAAACTTTGGGTGTTTGGTTTTATGGTAACGAGTATCCATTCTTAAGCTGGATGGGTAAGTTAGGCTTGGCTATCGATGGCAGCGCCGGTGGTGTTAGCGTATTGAAGCAAGGGTTTAACGTAGATCCTATTTTGCAAAAACAAGCAGAATGTGTGTCCACTATGACCTATAACGAGTACTGGCAAATTATTGATGCCGGATTGGATGCCGATGAACTAGTTAACTTCAAGTATGAAGACCAAGGGGTAGCTACCTTAGAAGATGGTTTGTATGTGCTTGAAAAGAACCTAGCAGACGCAGCCTTCGTTGACAAAATGGCTCGTTTTCTTCGCGCTTCTATGAAAGGCTGGGATTGGGCTAGAGCTAATCCGGATGCCGCTGCAGATATCGTGCTAGAAAACGATGAAACAGGCGCGCAAACCGAAGAGCACCAGCGTCGTATGATGGCCGAAGTTAATAAGCTCACTATGAGTGGTGGTAAGTTATCTATAGCTGACTACGAGCGCACTGTTGAGACATTAATGAATGGTGGTTCTGACCCAGTGATCTCCTCTGTACCAAAAGGTGCATGGACTCACAAAGTTTGGGATGCTGCGTTTTAAGCAATTAGCTTAATCTGAAAAACCGTGGGGGAGGCTAGTATAGGTATGACTATATTGGTCTCCCCAACATTGAATAATTAATAATATTTTACCAAAAGGTCAATTAGTTGTTGATCATTTGGTAAAACATTGTTACAAATGAACTAACAATCGCTGCCTCAACTGTTATTTAGGGGGTATCGCTTAAACAATAAAAAAATCTAACTTAGTGAAGGGCCTATTTAATGTCCATTATTAAGTGTTAAAGATTAAGGAGCTTCACTATGTCTTTACTCGTAAAAGGTGGCACAGTTGTTACCGCCGATCAAAGTTTTGCTGCTGATGTTTACTGTGTTGATGGCAAAATAACCAAAGTGGGTACAGATCTAACTGTTCCTGCGGGTACTGAAGTTATTGATGCTTCTGGCCAATATGTGATGCCAGGTGGTATTGACCCACACACTCATATGCAACTGCCGTTTATGGGTACTGTAGCGAGTGAAGACTTCTACTCAGGTACTGCTGCTGGACTTGCTGGTGGTACCACCTGCATTATCGATTTTGTTATTCCAGCCCCCCAGCAATCACTCATGGAAGCGTTTCACCAATGGCGTGAATGGGCCGACAAATCGGTGTCTGACTATGCCTTTCATGTGGCCGTAACTTGGTGGGATGAGAGTGTGGCTAGGGACATGGAAACCTTGGTTAAAGAGCATGGCGTCAATAGCTTTAAGCATTTCATGGCTTATAAAGGCGCCATCATGGCTGATGACGAAATACTGGTGAACAGTTTCAGTAAGGCGTGGGAGTTGGGTGCTTTACCTACCGTTCATGCCGAAAATGGCGAGCTTGTGTACCAGCTGCAAAAAAAGCTGCTGGCTATGGGTATTACTGGTCCAGAAGGCCATCCTCAGTCGCGGCCTCCAGAAGTTGAAGGCGAGGCGGCTAATCGTGCTATTCGTATCGCTCAAGCGTTAAAGACGCCTGTCTATCTAGTGCATGTGTCCACAGAAGAGGCTCTAGATTCGGTCACTCGAGCACGAAGCGAAGGTCAACGAGTGTTTGGTGAAGTGTTAGCTGGCCATCTGTTGATTGATGATTCGGTATACAAGAATAAAGACTTTGATGTAGCCGCTGCTCATGTCATGAGCCCTCCTTTTAGACCCAAGAAAGCCCAGGATGCGCTATGGAAAGGGCTTCAATCGGGTAACCTGCAAACCACTGCCACTGATCATTGTTGTTTTTGTGCAGATCAAAAAGCGGCGGGTAAAGATGATTTCACTAAAATTCCTAACGGCACAGGTGGGGTGGAAAATCGCATGGAAGTATTGTGGAACGCTGGAGTTAATACCGGGCGTTTAACCATGAATGAATTTGTCAAAGTAACCTCTACCAATGCGGCACACATTTTTAACATGTACCCACGCAAGGGCGCTATTGCCGTAGGCTCAGACGCAGACATTGTAGTTTGGGACCCCAAGGGCAAAAAAACAATTTCAGTCAAAACTCATCATCAAAATGTCGATTACAACATTTTTGAAGGCATGGAAGTTACCGGCATACCTTCTCACACCATCAGTCAGGGCAAGCTAGTGTATTGCAACGGCAAGCTCAATGTTGAACGCGGGGCGGGTAATTACATCAAACGACCGCCATTTGCGCCTTATTTTGACGCTATAGAAAAAATGCGGCAGATGGATCCTCCATATTCTGTTGACCGCAGCAGCTAAAGAAAACTGTAAATGGATTACGATCAGGGCTTTCATTGGGCGGCCCTTTAGCAACGCTTTGGCTGTTTTTTGCCTAAGGGTTAAAAAAAATAAAATTGAGGATCACTATTGTGACTACATATAGCTCCAACAGCGCTGGCCAATCTGTACTTCCAGGGCAGCGTCTCAGCGAAGCAGATTACGAGGCTAACTTTGCTGATATACATACCCCTCTTGATGCCCGTAGCGCTGTAGTTGAAGCCGACAGATGCTATTACTGCTACGGTGCGCCCTGTCAGACTGCATGCCCAACAGACATTGACGTGCCTAGTTTTATTCGCATGATTAGTGAAAAGAATGAAGTGGGTGCAGCTGGGAAAATTTTGTCCGAAAATATCATGGGTGGCACCTGTGCTAGAGCCTGCCCCGTGGAAACCTTGTGTGAGGACGCTTGCGTTAGAAATACCGAAGATGACCGACCGATTCAAATTGGTTTGTTACAAAGGTTTGCTACCGATAGGGCGAGTGAGTTAGGTGCTAAGTTCTTTACTCGTGAGGCTGCAACTGGTTATACGGTGGCCATTGTTGGCGCTGGTCCTGCAGGATTATCTTGCGCACACCGCTTAGCCACCTTAGGCCATGAAGTGGTTATTTATGAAGCTCAGGAGAAATCTGGAGGCCTGAATGAATATGGTCTTGCAGCCTATAAAATGGCTGGGGATTACGCCCAAAAAGAAGTTGAGAATATTCTATCCATTGGTGGAATTATCATAAAGCATGGTACCAAGGTAGGTGAAGACGTTAGCTTTGCAGAACTCCAAACTAACTATGATGCTGTGTTTATGGGCGTGGGTTTAGGCACTAGCAAAGACATACAGTTAGATGGAGAGCACTCATCTGGAGTGATCAATGCGGTAGATTATATTCATCAACTACGACAGGCCGAAGATTTAGGGCAATTGCCTGTAGGTAAGGATGTAGTGGTTATCGGTGGTGGCATGACAGCTATCGACATCGCCATACAAATCAAGCGGTTAGGTGCAGCCAATGTCACCATGGCCTACCGGCGTGGTAAGGAACATATGAATGCCAGCATAGAGGAACAAGAATTCGCCCTCAATGAAGGCGTACATATTGCTCACTGGGCTAAACCCGTTAGCTTGCAAGTAGAACAGGGAACAATCACTGGTGTTGAGTTTAAAAAAGCTAATGCTGAAGGTGGTGAAACATACATCACGCCGACAGATATGTTGTTTAAGGCCATTGGGCAGAGCTTAACACCCATCAACATGGGGACCATTGAGTTTGTTAAAGCGAGTGGTAAATATGAGGTAGATGACGAATTACGCACCTCTCAACCAGGGTTCTGGGCGGGTGGTGATTGTGTGGCTGGGAGTGATGACTTAGCCGTAAGTGCCGTGCAAGACGGTAAGCTCGCTGCCCTATCCATTCATAAATCATTAACTCAAAGCCAAGCATAAAGGAGCTCGCCATGATTGACTTAAAATCCAATTTCATTGGTATTCAAACACCTAATCCTTTTTGGCTCGCATCAGCGCCGCCAACAGATAAAGCGTATAACGTAAATCGTGCTTTTGAAGCTGGCTGGGGCGGTGTTATGTGGAAAACCTTAGGCGAAGCAGGCCTACCATTAGTCAACGTGAACGGCCCTCGCTATGGCGCATGGCATGGTAAAGACCGCACGCTAATGGGTTTAAATAACATTGAGTTGATTACCGATCGAGACCTGGAAATAAACTTAGCTGAAATTATTCAAGTAAAAAAAGACTGGCCTGATCGTGGGGTTGTGGTCTCTCTTATGGTGCCCTGTGAGGAGCAAGCTTGGATAGATATTTTGCGGCGAGTGGAAGATACCGGCGCTGATGGTATCGAACTCAACTTTGGCTGCCCTCATGGCATGTCCGAACGCGGTATGGGCGCAGCTGTTGGTCAAGTACCTGAATATGTAGAAATGGTAGCGGCCTGGTGCAAGCAGCATTCTGATTTGCCAACAATAGTGAAGCTGACCCCTAACATTACTGACATTCGTACCTCAGCCCGAGGCGCGGTGCGCGGTGGTGCCGACGCCGTGTCGCTTATTAACACCATTAACTCAGTTATGGGTGTGGATCTTGAGCAGCTAAAAATGTCTCCATCTGTGGGCCAGAAAGGCTCCCATGGTGGCTACTGTGGACCAGCAGTAAAACCCATCGCCCTGCACATGTTAAGTGAGATAGCACGTGATGCGGAATGTAATAATATTCCAATTTCTGGCATTGGTGGTATTACTGACTGGCGTGATGCAGCCGAATTTTTGGCTTTAGGGGCCACCAATATTCAGGTATGTACAGCGGTAATGACTTATGGCTTCCGTATTGTTGAAGATATGATCGATGGTTTAAGTCGATACTTAGCCGATCAAGGAATGACCTCCGTAGATCAATTGATTGGCGCTGCAGTGCCTAGTGTCACTTCCTGGAATAAACTGGATCTGAACTATGTGGCAAAAGCTCAAATAGACCAGGATTCTTGCATCAAATGTGGCCGTTGTCATATTGCTTGTGAGGACACCTCTCATCAGGCAATTAGTACTGAAATTAATGGCGAGCGTGGTTTCCAGGTAAGGGATGAAGACTGTGTAGGCTGTAACCTATGTGTTGTTGTTTGTCCTGTTGAGAATTGCATCACCTTACGTGAACTGGATACGGGAGAAGTAGACACTCGGACAGGTGAGAAGGTGAGTGCTGATTACCGCAATTGGAGCCAGCACCCTAATAACTCTGTAGGCTAGGTGCTGATAGTGGTAGACGTGGAAAACAATAACTATAGGAAAGATACAATGTCTAATATGAACACGAACGGACAAAGGTTATGGGACAGTCTCATGGAAATGGCCAAAATCGGAGCAACTGAAAAAGGGGGCTGTTGCCGTCTAGCGTTGACCGATTTAGACAAACAATCCCGAGA
>Ga0308018_10000435_pt1 | contig 21626 bp, 13 predicted proteins | sample Neamet282_FD_203130 | JGI IMG/M metagenome (GOLD analysis project Ga0308018, IMG submission 203130) | Marine microbial communities from water near the shore, Antarctic Ocean - #282 | ecosystem: Environmental > Aquatic > Marine > Unclassified | place: Southern Ocean | collected 2014-10-01
AAGGACTCCGCGAAACCTACAGCCTACGATCACCACGCCTTCGATGATGATGCGGAGCCACGGGTCCCTGCGGCTGCAACTGGGAGAGGCCGTCGGAAGCTGCAGGGTCACATGGGTCCAATAGGCGCCGGAACGGACACCCCCATTGCTTCTCGCGAAGGAATCAGCGTCGGGACGCAGGAGAAGCCGCACCAGCGCGAGGCCCAGGGGCGGAGAAGCACTTCCGGGACTGGCCCCTGTCCGATCCAAGAACCCACTCTATGCTTCAGTTTCTGCTGCAGACCTCTGCCAAACCTGATACAGCAAAACCCCGCCCAGTCACCTAAGACCAAGCGGGGCTTCCGTTTCCAACAGTGGGCCTGGGAAGATTTGAACTTCCGACCTCACGCTTATCAGGCGTGCGCTCTAACCAACTGAGCTACAGGCCCTGCAAGTCAGTACCGCAACCATCCCACGACACCGAGCCGCCAAAGCTACTCAGGGCTCAGCGGCGGTTCAACCGCTGCTCTGTCTCAATATTGTCGGGATACAGGGCCTGCTCATCCCACACGCACACACCCTCATGAAACCATCGAAACGCAAGATCGCTGGGGCATCAGAACGTCTCGGGCGACGTGCTGCAGCATTGTATCTACCGAGTCCGACCGCCAACAATGCCACCTGTCATGACCCCGATCCTCACTACTCCTCCCCCGACACGGTCCCTAGAACTCGTGCCTTAGCATGCAAGGCCCATGAGGGTCCCCCGCCCCCCTTATATCATTGAGTACCACTTAGGCTCAACGCGTCGGCGGCACCGCATCCATCAAGATAGCGAAGGCCGCATTCAGAGCATCGCCGCCTGCGCCTGCGCCGGTGTACTTCCCGATCCGCACGACCACGAGGTCGTGCGTCGGGATAATCGTCGTACTCTGACCACCTGCGCCGCGCATGCTGTACGCCGTCTCGGGGAGTCCACTGCCTCCCTCGCCATTCACCCAGAAGAACGCTCCTCCGTATACTCGGCGGCCGTCTGCGTCCCATGCCGGCGCTACGGACGACGCGTACTCGACGAAGCCCTCGGGCAACAATCTCTCACCGTTCCAGACGCCATCCTGGAGGTAGAGATTTCCGAGCCGAGCCCAGTCACGGACTGGCATGAAGGCGAGCCCCTGACCAAGGAAGTTCCCGTGGGGGTCGGTCTCGATGAGTCCGTCACGAATGCCGATCTTGTCGAAGAGCGCCCGCTGCGGGAACGAATGGTAGTCCTGGCCAAGCGTCTCGGCGCCGAGACGGACAAGGTAGCTGCCCAGGACAGGGTCGGTGTTCCGATAACGCCCAATCGTATTGGGAGGCCACTGCTGCGGGCGTGTTGCCGCGTACTCGTATGAGTTTGTCGTCCCGGTGTAGAGGTAGTAGTGATCCGCGTACATGCTCTCGTCGTAATCAGGATCGGCAGGCGCGTTGATCCGCAGCCCGCTCGACATCCGCATGATGTCGCCAATCCTGATTTCAGCGCGCGCGTCACCCTCTCCCTGCCATTCGGGAATCGGTGCGGGATCCCACAGGTCGTAGGCACCTTTCTCGATGAGCGTGCCCACCAGCGTGCCGGTCAGGCTCTTCGTCATCGACCAGCTCTCGAGCGGAGTGTGGATGTCGATTCCATCTCCGTAGCGCTCGCCGAGGATCCGACCCTTGTAGGTCACGATGAGGCCGAGGGTACGCGAGTCCGAAGCCCCGAACCCGACATCCAGGGCCGCCTGGACCTTCTCCATGTCCAACTCCGCCGGCCATGCATCATCCGTGAGCACGTCGCCCATGGGCCACGGCGTCGTCGCTGCGGGCGGCAGCTGCCGTTCAACGTCACTCGGAGTGAAGTAGATCTCGTCTTCGCCGATCGGGTGCGCCACACACCCTTGGTTGCCGTACTTCCTTGCAGAACGGACCACACCATCTGGCAAGGTCAGCGACACCATTTGCCGGTCGTAATCGATGACCGTGTCCACGACATGGTGGCGTTCCTCGAAAGGGCTGATAAAGCCTCCGACATTCGCCGCCGCATCGCGCGCTTCCAGTCCGGTGATGAATACCGCTGAGCAGAGAATTTTCGCGAAGCCTGCCGTCTGGTGATGCAGCGCTTCACCGGGTGGGGGCGTGTACTCCGTGTCTAATTCAAACGACGCTGCTCGCGCGAGCAGAGCTTCGAGCGGTCGATCTTCATCGGTTGAAAGCACTTCTGATTCACCTCCACCACACGCAGAAAGCACCACGACGGTGCAAATGGAAAGCAAGTAGCGTGAGAACTGCGACATAGATCCTCCTGAGAACACGGTCCATCATCCCCCAACCCAGCAACAACGTGGGAATTCGTAGGGCCCCGCGACAGGGTCCTGATCCTCCGATCTTTCAAATTTTGTGTACTCTGAGGCGTGGTGGAGTCCGGAAGTCCAGCGTATGATGCCCGGCTCGACCCACGCTGGCGCCCGGGTGCGCCTGAATTACGGAGTAATCACATGATCTCGCGACGCCACTTCCTCGGAACTACCTCGGCCGCAGCAGCCGGCGCTACTCTCGGCTGCGCGGAGCCCGGCGCTCAGGCAGCGCCGCATACCCAGGGCGACGACCTTCCCCCGTCGATCGCACGACTGACCTCATGGGCCGATCGAGCAAGTCCGATTACGATGGCGGAACGTGCGGGGCGCATTGAGAAAGCGAAGAGGCTGATGAGGGCGAACGACCTCGATGCCATCTTCCTGACGGGCGGCACGTCGATGTCGTATTTCACCAACGTCCGCTGGGGCGGGGGCGAGCGGCTCTTTGCCGTGGTGATCCCGGTCAACGGAGACACCTTCGTAGTGTCGCCCGCTTTCGAGGAGGACCGAGCGCGCGAACAACTCGCCCTCGGGCCGCTCGGAGATTCGGAGATCCGGACTTGGGAGGAACACGAGAGCCCATACATGCGTGTCGTGGAAGGTCTTCGGGATCGTGGTCTCGCAGCGGGCCGTATCGGTGCCGAGGAAACCATGCAGTTCCGGTTCAGCAACGGTGTCGCCGAAGCCGGGCCAGCCCTTCAGGTCGTGAGCGCGACTCCGATCAGCGCCGGCTGCCGTGGCGTAAAAGACGCGCACGAGATCGAATTGATGAAGCTCGCGAATGAGGTCACCCTGACCGCATACAAGGCCGCCTACGAGGCCATGGAAGAGGGGATGACCCAACGCGATGTCGGCGGGCTCATCAGCACTGCGCACAGCCGCCTCGGCTTCCAGGGCAGCGCGAGCGTGCAGACCGGCCAGTGGGCGGCACTGCCTCACGGGTCGATCACCCCTCAGGTCATCGAGCAGGGTACGATTCTCCTTCTCGACGGCGGCTGCGGGGTAGAAGGATACCGCTCCGACATTAGTCGCACGTTCGTCCTGGGTACGCCGACGGACAAAATGAAGCAGGTCTTCGACATCGAGTTCGAAGCTCAGACCGCGGCCTGGAAGGCTGCTGGCCCTGGCAAGACTGGCGAGGACGTTGACGCGGCGGCCCGGAAAGTCATCGAGGACGGCGGATACGGACCCGGCTACACGTACTTCACCCACCGTGTCGGCCATGGGATCGGCATGGACGGGCACGAATGGCCCTATCTGGTGAAGGGCAACCACGAGCCGCTGGCAGTTGGGAACTCGTTCAGCGATGAGCCGGGGATCTATATCCCGGGTGAGTTTGGCGTCCGGCTCGAGGACATCATGGTCATCACAGAAGACGGGGCCGATCTACTGACCCCTCAGAGTCCGTCTCTCGAAGATCCCTTCGGGAATTGGCCCCACTAGAACCGCGTATCGAATCCAACGTTCGGCGTCCCAAACGGAGTTCCCATGCATTTTAGATGTACAATTTTTCGCGGCTCGGCCGCAGCGGCCGCAGCCCTCTTCATCTCCGTCACGGCTCCCCTCGCGGCCCAAACACCGCCAGCCTCCGAGCAGATGGTGGGTGCGTTGCAGGCGGCGCCCGCAGGCGATCGGGCCGATGCGACCGTGTTCGGGTTTGCTGACGACGGCTCGATGACCACCCTTCGTAACGGGACGAACTCGCTGATCTGCCTGGCGGATGATCCGAATCGCGAGGGATGGAACGTCGCCTGCTATCACGAGTCGCTCGATCCGTTCATGGCACGAGGCCGAGCGCTCCGAGCCGAGGGCGTGACCGACTCCGGCGAGCTCGCGACCCGACGCTGGGCCGAAGCGGACGCCGGCACCCTTTCGATGCCGAAAACACCCGCGACCCTCTACGTGCTGATGGGAGACGAATTCGACGCCGCTTCTGAGGCGGTGGAGAATTCGTTCCTCCGCTGGGTCGTGTACACGCCCTGGGCCACCCCCGAGAGCACGGGTCTTTCCCCGGCTCCTTCTGGTCCTGGCGCGCCCTGGCTCATGTTCCCGGGCACAGCCGGCGCACACATCATGATCACGCCACCGCCGCCAGGTAGCGAGAACTAAGAAGCTTTTTGCAGACCCGTCTTGAATTTGTTCGCGCCCTGCCCTCGGGAGTTGTGACTGTCATGGCGGTGCGGCCGACGGCGTGCTGACCCGGGAGGACCTCACAGGCCTCCCGGACAGCAGCTGGAGATCTATGACATGGTGCGAGAGGTCCCCCACAAAGGTCGCCCCGTATTCCGTGGCATCGCTCTCGTGGTTGAAGTCGACCGCTCCGCCGCGACAGAGCGGATCTGCAAAGGAATACGAGCTGGTGCAGAGCGGATCCGGCTAGCCATCCATCTCTTCCAACTGGCCTGAGCCCCGCGTGAGGTCGCCGACCCGCCGGCGCAGTTCGTCAGCCTCCGTGGTCGGGACCCCAAGTTCATACCGAACCTCAGCACCGAACTCTTCGACCAGGACGATCAACTCCATCTCGTCGATCAGACGGTGCATCCCATCGACCTCAGCGTAGCTCACCGTAACACGAAGACTCACACGCTCGACTTTCACGTCGGTGGGAAGATCCTTGAGCGCGAGCACCACCCCACCTGAGTACGCTCGACTAAGTCCGCCCGTGCCCAGTTTCACGCCCCCGTAGTACCGGCTGCTCACTGCCACGACCTCCCCTAGGTCCGCGTGCAGAAGCGTCGTGAGCATCGGGCGACCCGCGGTGCCGTGAGGTTCGCCGTCATCACTCATGCCAATGTGGGCAGTACTCCCCGGAGGGCCGGCGACGAAAGCCCAGCAATGATGCGTCGCGTCGGGATACTCGTTCCTTACCATCGCGATAAACGCGTGTGCAGCGTCGGCATCGGGCGCGTGTGCGAGTGTCGTAATGAAGCGACTACGCTGAATGGTCTCCTCAACCCGATGCACACGCCCGGGAACCGGAAACTGCGACGGATCGCTTATCGCAGCCCGTCCGGGCGTATCTCGGCGTCGGCGTCGCGACCGAGCCGCTCGCTGATCTCAGTGAGCGCGACCACGTCCTCCAGTGTCGTGCGGAAGTTCACGACGCACATACGCAGCGCGTAAACCTCTCCGAGCACGGCGTTCGACACGAACGCCTCACCACCAAGTTCCATTCGCCCCTGAATCGCTTCGTTCAATTCATTGAGGTATGCCAGCACCGGCGGCTCGCTCACACGTGTGGCCAGATCGCTCGGCACGAACCGATACGTCGCGATGCTAAGCGCCGTGCCGAACACTTCGAGTTCGTCGCAGGCAGCAGCAATCTCGACAAATCGTCGGGCAAGCTGGATATCCTCGGAAATCATCCGCACATAGCCTGCTCGACCCACGTGCTTCAGTTGCATCCAGACCTTGAGCGCCCGGAAGCCGCGCGAGTTCTGGATGCCGCGCTCGAAAAAGTTTTTGGCGTCGGCCTGGAAGTAGTAGTAGTCCGGCCGATATGAGAACGTGTTCATCAGCGCGTCGGGGTCTCGCACCAGGATGCACCCGACTTCGAGAGGTGCGTACAACCACTTGTGGGGATCGAGCGCAACGGAATCGGCAAGCGCGAGGCCACGCAGGTCTTCCGGAACGTCTGACGCGGCGGCGGCTGCGAACGCACCGTATGCTCCATCCACGTGGAACCACGCATCGAATCGGTCGCAGATCACTCGGATCCGGGGTAGCTGATCGACTGCCCCTGTGGAGACCGACCCTCCTGTACCCACGATCATCAACGGACGATCACCTGCAAGAACGTCCTCTTCGAGACATGTCTCGAGCTCGTCGATCAACATCCGATCCTGATCGTCCGTGTCGATCCATCGGATCGAGTCAGACCCCAGCCCACTCAGATCCGCAGCCTTCTGCACCCAGGTATGCGTACCCCTGGCACAGTAGATCCGAAGCGGGCGAGCCTGTGGGTCATCCATGCCACCTCGGCGCACATCCCACGGGGCCTTCGCCGCCCGGGCCGCCCAGAAGCCAAGCATGTTAGCGACATTTCCACCGCTGGTCAGTACGCCATCGCCGCCTGAGGGGAAGCCGACAAACTCTGCGATCCATCGGGTGGCCTGATCTTCGATCTCGCTCGCCATCGGAGAGAGAATCCACCCCCCGAGATTCGGATTAACTGCGGAGGCCAACAGGTCTGCCAAGATGCCTACTGGCGCGGCAGGACCCTGGATGTATCCGAAGAACCGAGGGTGCGAATTGTAGAGAGAGTGATCGATCAGAAGGTCTGTCGTTTGCTTGATCAGCGCAGCGGCGTCCGTGCCACCTTCAGGTAGCGACGCCTCGGCGCGCAGCGCAGCGCGAACGACCTCAGGAGACTCTCCCTTCCCGAGCGGCCGGTCTCGCACACCGTCAATGAGTGCCGCCAAGTCGTCGACGAGCTGATGTCCGATCTTAGCGAATTCCTCACCACTCATGTTGAGGGGTGTAACGCGGCCTTCCAGATGCCCGCCCGAGTTCTTCAGGCTCACGAAGCCGCCATCCGGTCGAGGTACTCCCGCTCACCGGCGGAGAGCTCTCCCGGTCCCTCGGCCAACGCTTTTGCGACCAGCCGTTCGACTTCCTCTCGATTCAACGAGTGCATCCCCGCTGTGGAGATCCCCTTCCATCGCGCGAGCGCCACGCGGTCTCCGACGAAGCCGCTAGGACTCGAATCCGGCCGCATCTTCGACTGGAAGTCGCGGTTGGACGCCCCTCTGCGCCACTCCCACCACTTGATGAACGCGAAGCCCGCCGCCGCACCTCCCAGATGGGCGAAGTGCGCGACGCCGTCGGAAGCTCCGGCCACTCCTTGATAGACCGACATTCCGACATAGCCTGTCGCAAGCACCCACGCTTTGACGGGAATCGGAATCGGAAAGAGAACAAGGACTTCGTGAGGCCAGTAATACGCGAAGCCGACGACGACGGCATAGACCGCGGCAGAGGCTCCGATCATCAGAGCGGCCGGGGCGAGTACGGTCTGGGCAACGGCGCCACCGATTCCGGCCGCTAAGTACAGATACAGGAAGGGTTTCGCTCCCATCTTCGTCTCTAGCCTGGGTCCGAAAATAAGGATTCCCAGCATGTTGAAAAAGAGATGGCCGAAGTCCGCGTGCAGGAACATGTAAGAGACGATCGTCCACGGTCGGAAGAGAGCGATCGGCGGGTAATACGCGAGATCGTTCGCCAGACCAGGACTGGTCCCAGTCACGACAAACACGATCACGTTTGCGATCAGCAGACGCTGAACCCATGGCGACATCATGAACATGCCGAGCCCTACCCCCTTGAGCCCCGTATGTGTTTCAACAGAGCCCTAGCGTCCATCCCGGACTTCTCTCTCCTCTGATTCCTCTTCTTCCTCGGGCGCCGTCCAGAATTCTGTGTTGTCCGGCGTCTGAGCGGCCACCGCGCCTGTGTAGAGTGACGCGTTGAAGAGGATCTTAAAGGTCCCGAAGGGCTGCCCTCTCCACTGAGGCTTCATGCCGATGAGGACGACACGGCCAGCGCCATGTGTGACCTCGAGGGCGGATGCGAAGCCCGACACGTGCTCCTCGCCGAGGAAGTAACCTGACAGCAGGGGGGAGCCCTGATGCGGATATTTCGCCAGAACTCGTCCCGCAAAGTCTTCCTCCGTACTGAAGACGGGGCTGCCGCCGACAAAAATCTTGGCATGCTCCGGCATACCACTCATGACCGGGTGGCTGGCATCAACCATCATCTCCACAATCGCCCCGCCTGCGAAGTACTCGGACCGCGGAATCCCGCGAACCACATTCTTCACTGGAAGATGAAGCTGGTCGATGGCGAAATCGCTGGACCCGTTGAGCGTGACGAGTGTTCCTCCGCTTCGCACGAAAGCGTCCAACTCACGAACGCCTTCAGCTCCCACACCGCCCGCGTACCGAGCCGGAACAGAGCCTGGAGTGCTCCCGTTCAGGATGCTATTCGCCCTGATGTCCGCGAGAACGATGACGTCGTAGCGAGACGCGAGATCCCCCGCCCGCACATCTGCGTTCCTCAGACTGGTGAAGTCCAGCTCATACATCTCGTAGAGCCAGCGCGTAATTCCCTCGTCCATCGAGGGATTCCAGGGCCGATAGAGCGCAACCCTCGGCTTGGCCACCGGGGTCGGAGATGAAGACCCTGCGGTCGCCTGCAACCGGAGGTCGTTCACGAGGCTCTGTCGCTGTGATCCGCTCAGTCCATCGATGACCCACGAGCCGGTGTTTCCAGCAGCGCCATCCGCGCCCGCCGCGCCCGCGACGAAACCGACTCGGCCGCCCATCGCCCAGGCGCGGTTAAGTGCCTTGTAGCCGTTGTTCTCAGCCGCATCGAGGATGAGGGAAGAGCCGCTACCGCTCGCCGTCCCCACCGGAGGCACGATGCCACGCGCGACAGGATTACTGTCGAACCCCACGTCCGGAGGTGTATCCCACGGCTGCGCATCGCCTGGTGCGTCCCAGGGGAGCGGTTCCGTTGCCAGATCGCTCATCGCACTCCGGACGTCGTCGCCCAGAGGCGTGCGAGCCTCGACGACACGCACGTCGAACAGATAGGGGAGTGTCCAACCTGACACGTCGTACGGCTGCTCCGGCGGCCCTTCCGGATACTCGCGCAGATCTGGGTACTCCTGCACGGCAAAAAGCTGCTTTACGAAGTTGGCGTTGGGTTGGCCCATGGGGATGACCCAGGTGCCCGCGGCATGCGTGACGCGGTCCACAGTCACCGGAGATGCGAGTTGCTTCACGTCGATGCCGTTGAAGGCGAGGCGTCGAAGCATCTCGACCGCAGCGACCGGGTCACGCTGATCTTCAGAGATGAAGTAGGCATACGGCGGCGCAGCGCGATGCTCGGCGATCACGTCACGCGCGGCCTGATAGCGGTTGTAGAGTAGGTCGTACTTGTACTTCGCCGCGACATCGAGCACGGACACGGACGATGTAAGCATGTAGGAAACTGCGTCTCCGATTCTCCACCAGCCGCCTTCCCAGGGCGAGGCATAGAGGGATTCGGGGCGGAGATCACGTCGATTCTGCGGGAAATCGTTCAGCGTGTAGAAGTGAGGGGTCGCGTACCGGTAGAGTGCAGTCTCCGTGAGGAGCGAAGCCACGTTGTGGAAGCTATTCGCGTGGTCCGCAAATCCCGGATACCAGTTGTCAAAGCCCGTCCCCATGTGGACGGCACCCTTCTGGCCGCGCTCCTCAAGGGCCGCCGCCATCGACATGCCGATCAGGTTCACGGTCCTCCACATGAGTGGATGAACGTTTGGGCTGATCGGTTCCGCGAACGGCGGAATCCAGATGCGCGTCGGGAAGGGTGACGACTGGTGGTGGTTGTAGACGATTTGAGGTTCCCAGTACCGATCCATGCGAGTGATCGTGCGTGTCTCGATCTGGTTGATCATGTATCCGTCACGGTTGTTGTCGTGACCGACGTACTTCTGATAAAGAAACGGCGTGCCTGCCACTTCGTACTGCGTGCCAACGTTCGAGTAGTACCAGTCCGAGACCATGGTCTGGCCGTCGGGGTTTATGCTGGGCCAGAGAACCAGAATGACATCGTCGAGAATGGTCGCGATCTCCGGGTCATCGTCCCCGGTGACCAAGTCATACGCCAGTTGGATCGTGTGCTGAGCGTGCGCGACCTCACTCGCGTGCATGCCGCCATCGATGTGCACGATCGCCTTCCCTTCCCGGGCGAGAGCCTGCGCATCTTCGTCGGTCATGTCGTCCGACGGATAAGCGAGTTGCTGCGCGATCTGCCGATACCGCTCGGCGTCGCGAAGGTTTTCGGCGGACGAAATCAGTGCGATGTACCAAGGTCGCCCAAAGCTCGTGACCCCGACCTCCCGCATCTCGATGCGGTCCGAGGCAGCGTCGAGAGCCTGGAAGTACTCCATCGACTGCTCGTAATTGGCGAGCTCGAAATCTGCGCCCACCTGATAACCGAGCACGGATTCAGGCCTGGGCACCTGGGCTGAGAGGCCGAGCGCAGGTGCCAGAAACAGCACGAGAGCGAACAGGCCAGGTGCGATGATCGAGATCGGGACGCGAGTTCCGCGCATCAGAGATTCCAAGGCTATGATGTGGAGCTTAAAAGGTCGGGAAAACTGCACCTGCGCAGGCGATCGGGCCACCCCGGGCGCAGGCACGGGCACTGCATCCAAAGCGGCTCCGCGCCTGTACATTCGGATGCGCAATCCACCCACTGCTCCGACCTGATGCCCTCCACGACCGCACCCCATCGCTCTGGCTACGGCTTCTACGCGGCCGCGTCGATCGTGGTCGCGAACATGATCGGGACGGGCGTATTCACGAGCCTCGGATTTCAGCTCGTCGACATTCAGTCGACGTTCCCGCTGCTCATGCTCTGGATCGTCGGTGGCGTGGCGGCGTTCTGTGGCGCCATCACCTACGCGGAGCTCGGGGCGGCGATCCCACGTTCGGGTGGTGAGTACACCTTCCTGTCCCGGATCTACCATCCGGGCGCGGGCTTCGTGTCAGGGTGGATCTCCGCGACGATCGGCTTCGCGGCGCCCACCGCTCTCGCCGCGATCACCTTTGGTGCCTATCTGTCGGCGGTCTTCCCGGCACTGCCGGAGACCGGCCTTGCAGTCTCGCTAGTGGTGGTGCTCTCGCTCGTACACTCCACTACGCATCGGAACTCAAGCGCGTTGCAGTCGGGGTTCACGAGCCTCAAGGTCCTGCTGATCGTCGCGTTCTGCGGTGCCGCACTTCTACTGACTCCAGACCCGCAGCCCGTAGCTCTCCTGCCTGTGGCGGGAGACAGCGGTGCCCTGCTGAGCGGAGCGTTCGCGATTTCTCTGATCTATGTCTCTTACGCATACACCGGGTGGAATGCCGCCACCTACCTGACGAGTGAGCTCGACGACCCCGCCCGCCAGCTACCCTGGATTCTTGGAGGCGGAACGGTCGTCGTCCTCTGCCTTTACGTAGGGTTGAACTACGCGTTCCTGCGAGCGGCGCCCATGGCCGCGATGCAGGGAGAGGTCGAAGTGGGGTACATCGCGGCGACCTACATCTTCGGTCCGACCGGCGCGGACATGATGGGCGTCACGCTTGCCCTGCTGCTGGTATCGACGGTGAGCGCGATGGTGGTCGCGGGCCCCCGAGTCCTCCATGTGATCGGGCAGGACTACACGACGTTTCGGTGGCTGTCGAAGACCAATGTAGATGGCATTCCGACCTATGCGATTTACACCCAGGGCGCACTCGCGGTCTTCTTCATAGTGACGGCTTCGTTTGAGTCGATCCTCGTGTTCTCAGGCTTCATCCTCGGGCTCAACAGCCTCCTGACCGTCGGTGGCGTGTTCATTCTCCGCGCACGAGAACCAGATCTTCCCCGCCCCTACAGGACGTGGGCGTACCCATTGACCCCACTGGTATACATGGGGCTTACGATCTGGATTCTGACCTACCTGGCGCTAGACCGTCCGCTCGAGGCCGGAGTCGCATTCGCGCTGATCGCCGCCGGGACCGTGTTTTATCTGGCGACCGGCGGGACATCCTCCCCCGACCCGGAGGAGTAGCCCGAACGGTCAGGTCCGTGTTGGACGAACGAAACGTCGAACACCGGCGTCATCGTCGTCGTCCCAAAGCTCAGCCGCTTCTTCTTCCTCGTCGTCCCAGTCGTCATCGTCATCCCACTCCTCGTCGTCATCCGCCTTTTCCTCGTCGATCTCATCATCGTCTAAGGCCAAGACCGATAACGGGGCATCGCCATCGTCAAATCGTTCAGTGTCCTTCATCTGCATGCCCTCGTGTCGGGTTGACCCCAGCGATTTCAATAAGGCGTACGAAGTTCGCTCTGGAGCGTGCCGCACCAGATGCGGAACGCTACCATCTGCTCCCGGACCCTGTCGAGCATTTTCATACCCCACTGGGATTGATGGCGTCCGGGGGCCGCATACCTTTCCCGTCCCTGGACCAACTACAGCTCCACGCCACATGACATCGGTACAAAATCCGCTCCTTTCCGGCGACTTCCGAATCCCCTTTCATCGGATTCTGGCTGAACACGTCGAACCGGGAATCAACAACGCGCTGGCGACGGCCCAGTCGGAGGTCGAGGCAATGACAGCCGACGACACAGAGCCGACCTGGTCATCGACCATTGAGCGACTAGATCGAGCCCTTGAGCAGCTATCCGAAGTGGTTGGACCTGTCGGGCATCTGGTGGGGGTCAACGAGTCACCAGAACTCCGCGACGCGTACAACGCAGTCCTTCCGAAGATGTCGACGTTCTGGTCCAGCATTCCACTCGACCGGGGTATTTGGCGTCGCATCAAGGCCTACGCCGCGACCGACGAGGCCCAGGCACTCAAGGGCATCCGTCGGCGGCATCTCGATAAGACGGTGCGCGACTTCGAGCGAGCCGGAGCGGACCTGCCCGCAGACACCAAGACTCACCTGCAGTCGCTCCAGGTAGACCTAGCCCAGCTGCAGCAAAAGTTCAGCGAGAACGTACTGGATGCCACCGGCGCATTCGATCTACTCATTACCGACGAGTCGCGACTTGGCGGCGTACCCGATGCGGCGAAGCGACGCTTCCGCGTAAAGGCGAAAGAGAAGGAAGAGGACGGCTGGCTGCTGACGCTCGAATACCCTTCCGTCGAGCCCATTTTCAAGCACTGCGTTGACCGAGAGCTCCGTCAGGAGATCCTGATCGCCTATACCACGCGCTGTCGTGACGGCGAGTTCGACAATCGCCCACTCATGGCAAAAATTCTTCGACTCCGCGACGAAATTGCCAGTATCCTCGGGTACGATGGCTTCCCAGATTTCAATCTCGCGGACCGCATGGCCGGATCAGGGACACGAGCGATCGAGTTTGAACGAGACCTCGTCGAACGGACCCGCCCCTACTGGGCTCGCGACGTCGATGATCTGAGGGCCCATGCCGCGACACTCGGCATCGACGAGCTCCAGCCGTGGGACGTCTCATTCGTGTCGGAGGACCTCCGAAGGAGCAGATACGACATCGACGATGAGTCGATGCGCCCGTACTTTCCGCTTGGCCGCGTCCTCGACGGCATGTTCGAAATCGCCCATCGCACCTTCGGCTTCCGAATCGTCGAAGCTGTGATCAAGGAGTTATGGCACGAGGAGGTCCGATTTTACGAGATCTTCGACGACGCCGATGTCATGGTTGGCGCCTTCTATACGGACTGGTTCCCCCGCAAAGAGAAGCGGCCCGGTGCGTGGATGAACAATTTTGTGACAGGTGGCCCTCGACCCGAAGGGTTCGCGCCTCACCTCGGGGTCATGTGTGGCAATTTCACACCCCCTGAGGGCGACGCCGAAGCGCTTCTCACACACCGGGAGGTCCAAACCATGTTTCACGAGTTTGGCCACCTCCTCCACCACTGTACTTCACGGGTTGAAATTCCTTCACGAGCCGGAATTCATGTCGCATGGGACTGGGTCGAACTTCCGAGTCAGTTGATGGAGAACTGGACATGGGAGCGTGAGGCCCTCGACCTCTTTGCCCGCCACTACGAGACCGACGAGGCCTTTCCCGACGACTTGTTCGAGCGGATGGTGGCCGCACGACGTTTCCTGGGCGGGTGGGCGCAAATGCGTCAGCTATCTCTGGGGACCGTGGATCTCGCCCTGCATCAAGAACTGGCACCGGCCCTTCGCACCGAGGCCGGAGAGGATCCGGACGCATCAGTCGACGCGCGTCAGGGCGAAGAGACGATGGTGTTTGGACAGGAGAACTTCGCGCAGTTCGCACCCGATCCACACTTCGCGAATCTCCACATTCTGACCTCCTTCTCCCATCTCTTCGCCGGTGGATACGCGGCTGGCTACTACAGCTATCTGTGGTCAGAAGTGCTCGACGCAGACGCATTCACGCGCTTTCGCGCGGAGGGCATATTCAACCGGGAGACTGGACGTTCCTACGTGCAGACCATCCTCTCACGCGGCGACTCAGCTGATCCGGACGACCTTTTCCTGGAATTCATGGGCCGTGAGCCCGACGCCGGTGCGTTACTCGAACGCAATCTAGGACCACTCGCGAGCGTATAGTCAGCAGTGAACCACGAACACCGGAAAGACGGCCGTATGATCTCGACGAAGCGACTCCTGGTAGCAGCACTCCTGAGTTCCATGGGGCTCATCACGGCGTGCAACGAGCGGCCGCTCGCATACGGAGACGTGAACAGCATCATCGCCGTCATGTCGGCTGAGCAGTGGGACATTGTCGGCGAGGACGTATACGACGCCCTCGAGTCGACGATCTCGACCGTCCTGACCGAGAAGGCCTTCACGGTCACGTACCAAGAGCCAGGAGCTGAGTTCTGGGATCGACTGCGCCGCTTCCGGCAGCCGCTCGTGGTCGGGACCCGAGAAGATTTCTGGGTGCAGGACGTTCTCGATTCGGCCTCCAAGCTCATTACCGAGAATGGCCTGCATCAGGTTTACAACGTGTGGTCCAATGGGCAGACGGTAACGCTGATCCTCCTCGGCGACGGATGGGGGGCAGAGGATCTTGCGCCTTATCTGAACGAGGTCAATCGCCTGCTCGATGAGCAGTACAGGTACTACGCGCGGAATCGCATGTACATGTCGGGGCGCGACAGCGCTCTCTCTGATACCCTGTCGATTCAGGCAGGATTTACGATGCTCCTTCCCGACGTCTATCGGTGGGAAGTGATCGACTCCACGTACATCTTCCGAAATGATCAGCCCCATCCATCGGAACTGATTCGCCAGATCGCAGTTACCTGGCGCACCCCGGCCCCGGGACTGCTCGACCGAGAGTCTTTACTGGCCTGGCGTGAGGAGGTCGTAGGTCTCTACAGCGAGCCACAGATGCTCGTCCTCGAAGGGGCCGCAGAGCATGAGATCTCCGTAGATGGCGCACCGGGGTTCGAGCTGCAGGCTCAGTGGAAGAACACACCCGAGCGTCCGTGGCCGGCAGGCGGGCTTCTGATCACACGAAGTGTGACGTGTGACCGTCAGGACCGCACGTACATCCTCGATGCGTGGCTCTATGCGCCGGGCAAGGAAAAGTACGAATACATGATTCAGCTTGAGACGCTGCTCGACTCGTTCCGGTGCTCTGCATAGGGCTGGGAACCATCCGGGCCCGGGGCCGGGATTCAGGGAGAGCCGGGTGCGCTCGCGCTGTGGCCCCTACGAAATGACACTTCGCTTTTACTGGGGCGAGGTCGTGGTGCCTCTGCGGACCACGGTCCCGTAGTAAGAGTCCCTCTTGGCGGTCACTTTCAGTCAAGAATCTTGCGCATGGTTCGGTACTCGTGGTACGCGAGTCCGACGAAGGCAGGCCACGTGACAAGGTGTCGACGGAAATGTGGCCTCGTCTAATCTGATCCGACCCGACAGATCGAATGCGGACAAGTCGATCGGGTCCGTACTCACCAGCGGTAACGTGTATTGCCCTGCCAACGCAGTCGCCGAAGTCACACCAGCGAACAATATGAGGGGAAGTGCATGGATGAACGCGTGCAAGCAAATCTCCGGCGTGTGACGGTCCAAGCCATAGAGGCGTCTACACACCCGTGGAGCACAAGGATCACGCTGACTGGCGCGCCTTGCGGCCCTTGTTACGTTGCTCATCCGTTGCCTCTCCTACCCCCAACCGACCGTACTCGCAGTGAGCTTCGTTCACCTCCACACACACTCTGAGTACTCCCTCCTCGACGGCGCCAATCGCATCGGGGATCTGGTCAGAAAAGCCAAGGAACATGAGATGCCGGGCCTGGCTCTCACAGACCACGGCTGCATGTTTGGTGCTTGGGATTTTCACAAGCAGGCGACAAAAGAGGGACTCAAGCCGATTATCGGCATGGAGGCCTACGTCGCGCCCGGCGACCGACGAGACCGGTCACGATCAGGCCAGGGGGATCGCGCCTACTACCACCTGGTTCTTCTCGCCCGCGACATGCAGGGCTATAAGAACCTGATCAAGCTCTCCTCGCTGGGATACACGGAGGGCTTCTATCACAAACCGCGCGTCGATCGCGAGGCCCTCGCACAGTACAACGAAGGAATCATCGTTTCGTCGGCGTGCATGGCTGGAGAAGTCGCTCGACATCTCCAAGTGGACAACTGGGCCGGCGCAAAAGAAGCTGCTGAGTGGTACGCGAACCTCTTCGACGGTCGGTACTACCTCGAGGTCCAGGCACATGACTCTCCTGGGCAAGCTGCTCTAAATGAGCAGATCTTCAAGCTCGGCTCGGAGCTCGACCTGCCCGTCGTGCTCACGAACGACTCACACTTCCTCATGCCGGGTGATCACGACGCACATGACGTCCTGCTCTGCATCGGACTCGGGAAGGATCGCGACGACCCGAACCGCATGCACTACGACGACGGACTCTACTTCAAGAGTTCCGAAGAGATGGTCGCGCGCTTCCCCGATCGTCCGGACATAGTCGAGAACACGCTGAAGATCGCCGACGAAGTCGATCTCGTGTTCGAAAAAAAATACTTCCTCCCGGAGTTCCCGCTCCCCGCAGAGCACTCGGACGAGAACGACTTCCTCGAATACCTCTCCATGGAAGGGGCCAAGGAGCGCTACGGCGATCCCCTGCCTCAGGAAGCACAGGAACGCTTCGACTATGAGATGGAGGTCATCAAGGGCACGGGATATGCCGGATACTTTCTGATCACTCAGGATTTCATCCGCTGGGCGAGAGAAAACGATATCCCCGTTGGGCCGGGCCGTGGCTCGGCAGCGGGCTCTCTCGTCGCTTATGCGCTCGGCATCACGAACCTCGATCCGCTCGCCTTCGATCTGCTCTTCGAGCGGTTCTTGAACCCAGAGCGGATTTCGATGCCGGATATCGACATCGACTTCTGCTATGAGCGACGCGGCGAGGTCATCGAGTACACCCGCCAGAAGTACGGAACGGACGCAGTCGGCCAGATCATCACGTTCGGGACCATGAAGAGCCGTGCGGTCATCAAGGACGTGGGGCGCGCATTGAAGTTTGCACCCTTCGAGACCGACAAGATCGCAAAGCTGATTCCGAACGCTCCGGGTCAGGCATTCACGGTGCAGGAAGCGGTCGACAAGCTTAAAGAAGTGAAGGCGCTCTATAATCAGGACGACCGTCACAAGCAGCTCTTCGACTATTCGATCACACTCGAGGGGCTAGCTCGTCACTCCTCCGTGCATGCCGCCGGCGTCGTAATTGCCCCGGGCCCGATCGACGACTACGTGCCGGTCAGCGTCCAGGGCGGAAAGAACTCCGGCGATGACGACGCGATGGTCGTCACGCAGTACGACATGAACGCGCTGGAAGACGCGGGCATGCTCAAGATGGACTTCCTTGGGCTCAAGACACTCACCGTGATTCACGACGCGGTGAACTTGGTGAAGGAGCGCTACGGGAAGCTGGCGAATCCGGAGACCAGCGAAGAGTACGGCACGATTGATGACCTACCCTTGGATGACCCGGCGGTCTACCAGATGATCGCCCGCGGCGGCACATCGGGCATTTTTCAGTTCGAGTCGAACCTCGCGAACGACAAACTCAGAGCGATGCGTTGCGATCGCTTCGAGGATCTCGTCGCTACGAACGCACTGATTCGACCCGGGCCGCTCGACTCGGGCATGACCGACGTCTTCATCAGTCGGAAGCTCGGAAAGGAGGAGGTGTCATTCCCTCACCCGAGCCTCCAGAAGGTCCTCGAGCCGACGTACGGCGTCATCGTGTATCAGGAGCAGGTGATGCGGATCGCGTCAGAGCTCGCCGGGTTCACGCTTGGCGAAGCGGACGTATTGCGAAAAGCGGTTGGCAAAAAGATCTCTGCGTTGATCAAAAAAGAGCTCGGAAAATTCGTCGCAAGATCCGTCGAGAGGGGTGTCGACAGGAAGATCGCCACGGATCTAGCTGACCAGATCGAGACGTTCGGTCGCTACGGTTTCAACCGGAGCCACTCGGCGGCGTACTCCCTCGTGTCCTATCAAACGGCATGGCTGAAAGCACATTACCCGGCTCAATACATGGCCGCGCTGCTTTCCTCCGTACTCGGAACGACCGACAGCGTGGTGAAGTACATCGGCGCGTGTCGCGACCTTCCCCGGTATCTGCCAAAACTGGAAGAGCCCATTGAGGTCCTTCCGCCCGACGTAAACGAGTCGGGCTGGAAGTTCGCTGTGACGCAGGCGGACAAGATCCGTTTCGGGCTCGGCGCGGTAAAAGGCGTCGGCCACGGGGCAGCGCTCTCTGTGCTCGAGGCGAGGGCGAACGGGCGATTCACGTCGCTCTTCGACTTTCTGGAGCGCATCGATATTCGGGCGCTGAACAAGCGCGCCTGCGAAGCGCTCATTGCAGCGGGCGCCCTCGACGACTTCGGCCATCGGGCACAGCTGCTCGGCGGCCTCGACAGCGCCTATGGCGAAGTCCAGGCACGTCAGGCGGAGCAAGAGGCTGGTCAGGCCTCCCTGTTCGGTGAGGCCTCTGGCATGCCCCGATCCGCCCCTTCGCTGCCCAATCTCCCGGAGTGGCCCGAGCAGGATCGCCTCAAACGCGAGAAGGCGGCGCTCGGCTTCTTCATCTCCGGACACCCACTCGATCGTTACAGTGAGATCGTTCGCGCGTTCGAGCCTGTGTCTTCGGCCTCACTCATAGATCGGCCCGGCCAGCTCGTTGAGCTTCCGTGCGTGGTCACGTCCGTGTCCCGGCAGATCTCGAAGCAGAGCAACAAAGAGTGGGGCAAGATTGTCGTCGAGGACTTCACCGGTACCGCGATGATTCTGGCGTTCGGCGACAAGTGGGAGAGCTGCAAGGAGCTTTTCCAGGCTGATGCGATTCTCCTGATTGCCGGCCGAGTCAGCGACCGGGAGGGTGATGATGAGGATCGACCCATATTCCTCGAGGCAGTCCGTCTGCTCGACGACGTCGCAGATGCCGGCGAACTGGCGATACAGATCGAACTCGACGTCGAGTCCAAGGTTACGGACGACGACTTCGAGGTCGCTCGGCAGGTACTGGTCGACCACCCCGGAGCTTCACCGGTCTGGCTCCAGCTTGGCCAAGACAACGATGAGGCAGCGCCGCGTCTTCGTTCGAAATCACTGAAGGCCACACCTGATGCGGAGACGGTGGGCGCGTTAAAAGAGGTCTTTGGACTCGGCCGGGTGCGATTGATCCGTGCCATCATTCCGCAGATCGATACGAGCGCGTCAGACCGTCGGGCTCGCTTCAAGAAGAACGCGGACGACGGGTAGCCGGCGGTGCCCTTCCCCTGACTCGGTGCCGTTGAGAAACTTCTCATCTAGCCCGGTTCAAGGCCTCAAGCCCCGCCAAGCATGACGACTGAACAGATTCTCAGCGCCCTCGGCATCGACGACCACAACCTCGGTGGCTTCGCCGGCGAATGGGTCGGTTCCGGTCCATCGATCGACGTCCACACGCCCATCGACGGAAGTCGAATCGCCAGCGTTCGCGAAGTGACGGACTCCGAGTACGACGAGATCGTCGACTGTGCCCAGGCCGCATTCCTGGAGTGGAGGAAGGTTCCGGCTCCTAAGCGCGGAGAGGTCGTGCGTCAGCTCGGCAACAAACTGCGAGAGAAGAAGGAAGCACTGGGTGCGCTCGTGACCCTTGAGATGGGCAAGATCAAGGCGGAGGGTCAGGGTGAGGTCCAGGAGATGATCGACATCTGCGACTTCGCGGTCGGCCTTTCGCGCCAGCTGTACGGCCTCACGCTCGCCAGCGAGCGCGAGGATCACCACATGCGTGAGCAGTGGCACCCCCTGGGCGTCGTTGGCGTGATCAGCGCCTTCAACTTCCCCGTCGCGGTGTGGAGCTGGAATGCGGCGCTCGCGGCGGTCTGCGGAGATGCGACGCTCTGGAAGCCGTCAGAACGCACCCCCCTTACGGCGATCGCGGTGACGAAGATTGCAGCCGAGGTGTGCGCCGAAAACGGCGTGGACCCGGCGATCTTCTCTCTGATCACGGGACAAGGCGCCACGATCGGTGAACGCATGCTCCACGACCGTCGGGTGCCTCTGGTGTCTGCGACCGGCTCATGCCGGATGGGCAAGCGGGTCGGTGAGGTCGTGGGTAGCCGCCTCGGACGCTCGATCCTCGAGCTCGGTGGCAACAACGCCATCGTCGTCACGCCGCATGCCAATCTGGACCTGGCACTCCCCGGGATTCTCTTCGGGTCGGTCGGCACGGCCGGTCAGCGTTGTACCAGTACGCGTCGAATCATTGTGCACCGATCGATTCGGGATGAACTGGTGAGCCGTCTCGTGAGCGCCTACAAAGACGTAAAGATCGGGAATCCACTCGACGACGACACGCTCATGGGCCCGATCCTCAACCAACCAACGGTCGACGCAATGATGGCGGCCCGCGACAAGGTCGTCGCGGAGGGTGGCGAAGTCCTCTACGGAGGAGAGGTCCTCGAAGGTGAAGACTACCCCGGTGGTCTCTACGTCACCCCGTGCATCGCCGCAGCCCACAACAGCTTCGAGATCGTGCAGAACGAAACGTTCGCGCCCATTCTTTACATTCTGGAATACGGGAGTGCCGACGCGTCTCCCGCCGAGGCGGTTGCCGAGATGGATGAGGCGCTCGCGATCCACAACGATGTGCCGCAGGGACTCTCGTCCTCCGTCTTCACGGACAACTTCCGTGAGGCCGAGTACTTCCTCTCGCACCGCGGGAGCGACTGTGGTATCGCAAATGTGAACATCGGAACCTCGGGCGCAGAAATCGGCGGTGCGTTCGGTGGCGAGAAGGAGACGGGTGGCGGTCGAGAGTCCGGATCTGACGCGTGGAAAGCCTACATGCGTCGGCAGACAAACACAGTGAACTGGAGCACATCACTCCCGCTGGCACAGGGTGTTTCCTTCGGATGACCGACGTGGTCGCGGCGGCGAGCCTCTCCGACGTGGACATGCGTATCGCACTCATCTCAGAGGTCTTTTTCGGCGACCCTGACGCTGCTCACCTGACCAATGTGCTTCACCGTGCGCGCGACGGTGGTGCTGACCTGGCAGTGCTCCCAGAGCTACCGCTCAATGAGTGGGCACCCTACTCGAAGGTTTCGAGAGAGGAAGACGCCGAGTCGATCGACGGTCCGAGGCAGCAACGCATGTCTGAGGATGCGGCCGCATCCGGTGTCGCGCTGGTTGGTGGCGCAATCGTTCGTGACGAAGAGACCTGCACACGTTACAACACCGCGTTCGTGTACGACCGCGTCGGTGTACGACGGTCCAGCTACCGGA
>Ga0308018_10000436_pt1 | contig 21606 bp, 20 predicted proteins | sample Neamet282_FD_203130 | JGI IMG/M metagenome (GOLD analysis project Ga0308018, IMG submission 203130) | Marine microbial communities from water near the shore, Antarctic Ocean - #282 | ecosystem: Environmental > Aquatic > Marine > Unclassified | place: Southern Ocean | collected 2014-10-01
AGCAAGGCCCATGGAGTGTTTTCACAAGTTGTAGTGAAGCCGCGCGTATATTGTATTTTTTTAAAAAAGTGAAGTGTTAATTATAACTTTTAAAGAATGGTTAGAATCCCCACATTCTAATGCTTATTCATTGAGATTGGATCTGGATTCAGAAACTTTGGTTCAGTGCCTTTGCTGGAAATTAATTTATTTAAGGTAAAACTAATCTTTTTCGTAGTTTTTATGAAAACTTACCTCAGTTGTATAATCTGATCACAGGTTAAAATGTTTCCAGATTAATGGTTTTTGTTTATAACTAATATATAAGGGATGTTTTGGTAATCCATGTTTAGTCAACCCTAAGTGGTACAATGTCTTTGGTATTTCTTTCATTATACCTAAAACTTCATCGCTACGATTTAAATGAGACCCGTGAGCTCCCCAAGCACAGATCAGTCTATTAGCCCAGTGGCAACCTTCTAGTATTGCCTTATTGTTGTGCTCTCCTATGGGGTCAATTGCTAGTTTCATTTTTTTGGGATTTGTATCTCTCCAAGCAAAAATATTACATACTAAGAAAGATCCAAAACCTAGTTCCCTAGCACGACGTTCACACCTTTCAACCGTTGGGTCATTTCGCAACTCTGTTGCTGTTGATGGATTAAGCAGTATAAATATAATTTTTTGTTTTTTTGGTTCCCAAACTCGCTTTAATGAATAGCGGTAATGTTCACAATCTGAATAAACGGCAGTGCTAGAAACTCCACCTTCTAAATTATTTCTGGTTATCATACTGTATCACTTTAACGGTTAAAATATAAATTATGACTTTAAAAACCTACCTTTTTTAGATTTGAATCATCTTAGACGTTTGGTTTACTTACTGTTCACTCAAATTTTTTTTATTTAGAGTTAGGGTAATTTACAAGCACCTTGAAGGGGTAGAATGTTCCATTGGTACAGTTTCCTAGAGCGATTGCTTTTCCGTTATATGACACCCAAATCATTTCGTCTAAAGAGTTGACGGCTTCTCTTATAGAGCAGTGGTTTCCATTTTGTACTCTTTCTAAATCAATTGTGTTTAAAGGTATTTCTTTGATATTTTTTAAACTTGCTTCAAGTGGGGTAATAGCCTGATCTAAGTTATTATTATTTTTAAGCAAAGTTAAATCCTCAACTGTATAGGCATTTTCTAGATTAAAAAGACCTGACCAGAGCCGGCGTATGCTATGTGTGTGGCCATAACAACCTAGGTCTCGACCTAGGTCTCTGCAAATTGAACGAACATATCCTCCTTTACCGCAGGTCATTTCAAATGAGGCATGATCTTTATCAATACGATTTATAAAGTTGAGACGTTCAACTTCAATTGGACGTGATGATATTGTGAAATCAGTATTTGCGCGAGCCAAATTATATGCTCTTTGACCATCAATTTTTACGGCTGAAAACTGTGGTGGTACTTGTTCAATTTTACCAATAAATTTTTTTAAGGATGTAATTATTTTTTCATTCTCTGGACGTGTTTCAGATGTTATTGTGATTTCACCTTCACAATCGTCCGTAGTAGTTTCAGCACCAAACTTTATTACAAATGAGTAGGCTTTCAATGAGTCTGTTATATATGGAATAGTTTTAGTCGCCTCGCCTAACGCTATTGCTAAGAGTCCTGTTGCTTCAGGGTCTAAGGTTCCGGCGTGTCCTGCTTTTTTAGCATTAAAAAGCCAACGTACTTTGTTAACTACTGCGCTTGAGGAAATTCCAGCATGTTTATCTACTAAGACCCAACATGAAATATTTTCTCCTGACCGACGACGTGACAATAAAAACTCCATAAAAATATTAAAAAGCAGATATATTTTTTCTGCTTTCACGCATACTGATTAAAAGGTTTTTAACTAATTATTTTTATCAATACTAGTTTGATTTATCGATGTCATTTTTTACTTTATCCAAATTTAATAAACGTGTAGTTTCATCAATTTGATCAAAAGTTTCATCGATTACGAATCTGAAGTTTGGAACATACTTAAGGGTCAAGGTCTTTGCAAAGATTTTTCTAATATTATGTGAGTTGCGTGCAAGACTATCTATTGCTTCGACCTTTTTTTTGCCGCCTAGAGGCAAAACAAAAACGGTAGCAATCTTTAAGTCAGGAGAGACTCTGACTTCACTAACTGTAATCGACATTCTATCCAGATCTGGATCGTAGAGATCTCCACGACTCAGTAACTCTGCTAAGGTACGCCGAATAAGCTCACCAACTCTCAATTGTCGCTGAGAGGGCCCTGAATCAGAAAAATGGCTTTTACTTGGCATGCTTTGTCCTCTAATCATGTTTTTAGTATCTTGCAACCAGGCAAAGATATGATTTAATTCGACCAGGAGATGTATATGTCAAATATTTCAGGAGTAGTAGTTACCGGGGTCTCGGGTAAAATGGGGCAAATGCTCGTGAAACTTATTCAGTCTAGCAAACACTTAAAGCTCGTAGGTGTTACAGAACGAAAAGGACATCATTGGATAGGATCGGACTTGGGAGTGCTTTTGGGTGGGTCGGCGAGTGAGATAATTGTAAGTGATTCCTTATTAGACCTCATGCCTGAAGCTAAGGTGATTATAGATTTCACTAGCCCTATGGCTACTGTGGAGCATTCGGAGTTAGCTGCTCAAGCTCGTGTGGCCCATATTATTGGGACAACAGGTATGAATTTAAAAGACTTAGAGAAAATAAAAATGGCTGCGCGGCACGCTCCGATCGTGAGAGCGGGGAATATGTCACTAGGAGTTAATTTACTTATGGAGCTTACTCAGAAAATTTCGGCCGCACTAGATGATGATTTTGATATCGAAATAATTGAATCGCATCATAGAGCTAAAGTAGATGCGCCATCTGGAACAGCATTAATGTTAGGGCAAGCGGCAGCATTAGGGCGTGGTATTTCTTTAGAAACTGAGTCTGAGCGTGGTCGAGATGGGATTACTGGTGAGCGAGGAAAAGGTAAAATCGGTTTCTCTTCAATACGCGGTGGAGATGTCGTCGGAGAGCATGACGTTGTGTTTGCGGCTGATGGAGAGAGGATAGTTTTGAGGCATATAGCTTCTGATAGAGCAATATTTGCTAGAGGAGCGTTAAAAGCTGCTCTTTGGGCTCTAGGAAAACCCCCCGGGGAATATTCTATGCTGAATGTTTTAGGGTTAGATTAATTTTTGAATTAATTTTTTTATAAGCTTCTTAGGTTTTAACAAGTTGATATACGTAAGAAATTAGAAATCTACAGCTAAACCTTTTTTTTCCCAATCCCCAAAGCGCACTGGTTCTGGACCATCTCTGCCACCTATTTCTGTGGGTAAGGGATTTAGTGTTTCTTTAGCTCGCCTTACTTTTGCTTCCTCGAGTGCTCTAATAGCCTCCTTAGGTAGTTTCTTTTCAATACTGATGTTATCTTCCTTGTTCATGACTGATCTATAATATAATTCAATTTAATATGCAAAACATTCCAATACGATCAGTAAAGAAAATGGGTCTTAGCTAACTTATGAGTGTAAAATATGAGAAACTTGGATTAGAATCCCGCTGGGCTGCCATTCAGCTCTTAAATCGAGTAATTAAAGACGGTTTACCAATATCGAACCAATTAGATTCATCCGCAGTATTTACAGGTTTGAACGGTGCAGATAGGGCTAGAGCGCAAAGGCTGGCAGCGAATACGTTGAGACAGCTTGGTCGCATTGACCTAGTATTAGGAGAATACTTAAAAAGACTCCCACCGACCATTCCACTTAATATCTTACGATTAGCAGTATTTGAAATTTGTGCTGAAAAAACATCTCCTTACGCAGTTGTAGATAGTGCGGTTTCACTAATGAAAAAAACACGAAAACTTGCGAAGTTTTCTGGACTAGCAAACGCTGTCTTAAGAAAGATTTCAACAACTAGAATTGATTCATGGGAATCAGAGCAAGTAACAAAGTTACCGAATTGGCTGCGAAATAGACTAGTTAGCGTTTATAGTGAAAAAATTGTTAATAATATTGAAATTTCGCATATGCAGGGAGCGCAATTAGACATTACATTAAAGCCGGAGTTAAACGTAAAAGAGTGGACCAAAAAACTTGATGCTCTACTATTGCCAACTGGTTCTTTGAGGTTAAAGGGCTCCCCACAAATTTCTACGCTTCCTGGTTATGAGGAGGGTATGTGGTGGGTTCAAGATGCAGCGGCAGCTCTGCCGGTAAAACTTTTAGGTACTATCAAAAACAAAAATGTTTTGGATGTGTGCGCGGCCCCTGGTGGTAAGACTTTACAGATAGCGTCTATGGGAGCGAATGTAACAGCTCTTGATAAATCTACTGACAGATTAAAATTACTTCGTAATAATTTGGATCGAACGAGCTTGTTGGCGACGGTGGTTCAGACAGATTTTATTTCCTGGAATACAAATGACAAGTTTGACTTTATTTTACTTGATGCCCCATGCACTGCGACTGGAACCATTAGGCGCCACCCTGATCTACCACTTTTAAAAAGTGAGAAAGATTTGAAAACGATAATCAAGCTTCAAGCTACACTTATTGACAGAGCTGTTTCTTTGTTAAGTGCTAATGGGAGATTAGTCTTTTCAACATGTAGCCTTTTGCCAGAAGAGGGTGAATTACAGATCAAGGCTGCCATTGAAAGGCATAATTTAAAAGCAGTGACAGTAAGGGGCGACCTATTGGGTTTAGAGCCTGGGTGGTATAACTTGCGCGAAGATACAATTAGACTTAGACCAGATCACTGGAAATCTCTTGGGGGTCTGGACGGCTTTTTTATAGTTGCGTTGGAGAGAGCTAGTTAAAGAGCTAGCTTTTATTTTTTACTTTAATGTTGAAGGCATTACACTATTACATTCTACACAGATTGCATAAAGAAATTTGCTTAAGTTGAAAATTCAACATGATAATCAGATAAGATCTAAGGAATAAAATGACAGAGCTTTTACGAATTAGACGTGCTTTAATATCCGTTTCAGATAAAACTGGATTAATTGATTTAGCAAAGGCTCTAATAGATTTTGGAATTGATTTAATTTCTACTGGAGGTACTGCGACAGCTATCAGGGAGGCAGGGTTAAAAGTAACAGACGTCTCGGAACTCACTGGGTTTCCTGAAATGATGGATGGTAGAGTTAAGACCCTTCATCCAAATGTCCATGGTGGTTTATTGGGCATTGGAGACTCTAAGCGGCATATGTCAGAAATGGTGAAACATGATATTAAAAAAATAGATCTTTTAATTGTTAATTTGTATCCGTTTGAGGAAACAGTTGAAGCTGGTTTTGATTTTAATAAATGTATTGAAAAAATAGATATTGGTGGACCTGCAATGCTTAGATCCGCAGCAAAAAATCATAAATTTGTTAATGTTGTGACAGATGTTGAGGATTATAAAAATTTACTAGAAGAGCTTGAAAAAAATAATGGGAAAACTAGCTATTCTTTTAGGTGTGCTCTCGCTCTTACAGCATTTTCAAGAACAGCAGCCTACGATTCTGCAGTTTCTATATGGCTTGCCAAGTTTACAGATAAAACCCCTAAACGTTTAACTATTTCTGGTGAGTTGGTTGAAGAACTTCGTTATGGTGAGAACCCACATCAAGTAGCATCTTTTTATAAAACAGGCCTAACCAACTCAGGGTTGGCAGGAGTAACTAAGTGGCAAGGCAAAGAATTAAGTTATAATAATATTAATGATACGGATGCGGCACAGAATTTAATATCTGAGTTTAACCAAGATCCCAGACCTGTCTGTGTAATCATTAAACATGCTAATCCTTGTGGTGTTGCGTTTGGGGCGACCTTAAAGGAAGCATACTTATCTGCTTTGGCTTGTGATAAAAACTCAGCTTTTGGAGGTATTGTTGCGTTCAATAAAATACTGGATGAGGATACCGCAAAAGAGTTAATTAAATTATTCACAGAGGTAGTTATTGCCCCTGATATAACAAAAATTGCGAAAAAAGTTTTTGAAACTAAGAAAAATCTTCGACTTTTGACAGCTTCCAAATCAAGAAATAATGGGTGTTTGCAAAATCAAATCCACTCAGTTTCTGGTGGATTTTTGGTTCAATCCATAGACAATTATCAAATTAGTAGTAGTGAACTAAAAGTGGTTACAAAAAAAGAGCCTACCAGTGATGAGACTATTGATCTTATGTTTGCTTGGAAAGTTGCGAAACATGTAAAATCTAATGCGATAGTTTTTGCAAAAAATGGTGCTACAAAGGGTATAGGAGCTGGACAAATGAGTCGTGTGGACTCAACGCGGATAGCAAGTTTAAAGTTTAAAGATTTAATAAGTTCATCGAAACAAAGCAAGGAAAATGAAGAAGATTTAGTTTTAGCGTCAGATGCTTTTTTTCCTTTTCCAGATGGTTTGATAAAGGCTGTAGAAGCCGGTGTTACTGCGATAATTCAACCTGGTGGTTCACTAGGGGATAAAGAGGTAATAGAGGTTGCCGATAGATTGGGCATAGCTATGGTTTTCACTGGTAAGAGGCATTTTAGGCACTAATGATGCGTTTGGTCATAATAATTAGTACTCTGGTTTTTTTTATAGATCAGATTAGTAAATTTATAGTTGTTCAGTATCTTGATTTAAAAAGCAGTTTAGTGCTTGAGATATTTCCACCATATCTTAACTTTAGAATGGGTTGGAATACTGGAGTTAACTTTGGATTTATGAGTAAATATTTTGCTAGTTCGGGTTTGATTTTGGTAGTTTTAGCATTGGTTATCTCTGTTTGTTTGGTTTGGTGGACGTATAGTAGACAAGATAGTTATTTGCGTGTGTTAAGTGTTGGGTTCATAGTTGGGGGTGCGCTAGGAAATGCGCTAGATAGATTAGTATATGGGGCGGTAGCGGACTTTATTAATATGTCATGCTGCAGTATAGAAAATCCATTCGCTTTTAACATTGCAGATATTTTTATTTTTACTGGGGTTTTTGGATTACTTTTTACTAACGATAATAAGAAAGTGTGACATTTTATTAATAAATGTGATTTAATGTTAATTTAATTGATATAGGGAACATAATGAAAAGCAATTATCTCATAATAATTTTGGGCTTCATTGTTTTAAGTCTTGGGGCGGGGTGTGCGTCAATCAACCAACCCAGTTTAATGAACTTGAGATCAAGTGGTAGTGGGCCAAATGAGTTTCTAGTTGTGCCGTCCGGACCTTTAAAACAACCTAAAAATTATTCAGAACTTCCTTTGCCTACACCTGGTGGTGTGAATCGTACAGATCGGAACCCTAGAAATGAGGTTATTATAGCGTTGGGAGGAAATGAGAACTTTTCAAGCCGTGACCCAAAATTAATAGAGTACGTATCTCGATACGGTGGGGATATTGATATTCGATCGATATTAGCTAAAGAAGATTTGGTATTTAGAGAAGAAAATGATGGTCTTTTTTTAGAACGAATGCTCAAAGTTAATATCTATTATAAGGCATACGCTGAACAATCTTTGGATCAATATGTTGAGTTGAAGCGTTTAAATGATCTTGGTGTGAAAACGGTGTCAGCCCCACCTAAGGTCACAAATTAATAATGTTAGCTTTGCATTTGCAGTCCGTAAAAGAACAGCCAAGGCGTTATGTTAAAACCCGTTGCTGGCTAATGTTTATGTATCCCGTTTATGTATTAAGAACTGTAGGGTTAGTATTAATTTTATTTTTTAATAGCTCTCTTGAAGGAAACTCTTCAGAAAAAGTTACTACTTTTAGATTAGATAATGGATTGCAAGTAGTCGTTATTGAAGACCACCGGGCACCTGTTGTAGTAAATATGATATGGTATAAAGTTGGCGCTGCAGATGAAGAAGTGGGAAAATCAGGGGTAGCCCATTTTCTTGAGCATTTGTTATTTAAGGCGACCAATAAGCTTAAATCAGGAGAATTTTCAAAGATTGTTGAGAAGCTAGGCGGTTCTGACAATGCGTTTACATCATGGGATTATACGGCCTATTATCAACGGGTGTCCCGTGATCACCTTGGTCTTATGATGGAGCTTGAGGCGGACCGAATGAAGAATATTAATCTCACAAAACTAAATATTGAGACTGAAAGAAAGGTTGTTCTCGAAGAGAGGGCTCAAAGAACAGATAGTAACCCAGGTTCTTTGTTTGCAGAACAAAGGAGGGCCGCTATGTATTTGAATCATCCATATGGGATTCCCATTATAGGATGGCGCCATGAAATCGAACAGCTAAATTTAGAAGATACGTTAGCATTTTATAGTGAGTACTATTCACCGAGTTCTGCCATTGCGATTGTGGCTGGTGATGTCACCCCAACTGAGGTGCAGGAATTAGCAATAAAACACTATGGACCATTAAAACCTAACGTTGGGCTTAAAGAGAGACGGAGAAATTCTGAACCCCCTCATTTAGCTGAGAGGCGAATAGTATTTGAAGACAAGAGGGTATCCCAACCATATGTTATACGTACTTATCTTGCAAAAGAAAGGGATCCAGGCAATCAACAAAAAGCAGCTATTTATACAGTCTTGGCGGAGTTGTTGGGAGGAAACGAGACCACTTCAGTTCTAGGAAAAGCACTGCAAATAGATACAAAAAAAGCCTTATATACGTCAGCTTTTTATTCGGGAATTTCTCATGATATTTCAAATTTTGGCTTACTAATAGTGCCGACCGAGGGAACAACTTTAGAGCAAGCTGAGGCTGATCTTGATATGGTAATTAGAGACTTTATTAAAGATGGGGTTGATGAGAACCAACTTCAGAGAATTAAAGCACAGATTAGAGCATCCGAGATATATGCTATGGACGACGTTTTTGGGTTAGCCAGATCTTATGGCGCGGCACTTACTTCTCAGCTCAGTATAGAGGATGTTAAGGAATGGCCAAAGCTATTAGGTGAGGTTTCTTCAGAGCAAGTTCTGGAAGCAGCAAGAACTCTTGAAGATAAAAAAATAGCCGTTACAGGTTGGTATACAAAACTACCAAAAAATGAGGACAGGTGACAGTTTTGAAAGTATTAATGATCAGCCTTATTTTATTAACCTTTTGCAGTAAACTCTCTGCAACGGCAATAACTGAAATCAAAGCTTTTGATGGAGTCAAAGCATGGTTGGTTGAAGAGCACTCTATTCCCTTTGTAACTCTTGAAATAAGATTTAAAGGTGGTGCAACGTTGGATAGAGTTGGAAAACGCGGATCAGTATACTTTATGTCAGCACTATTAAATGAGGGAGCTGATGATTTAGATGCCTCGGCATTCGCTATGGAAATGGAACGGTTAGCGGTCGAATTAGACTTCAACGTTTATCAAGATAGCTTGAGTATCTCATTTAAATTTTTAACAGAAAATAAAAATGATTCCATCAATTTGTTAAAAAAAGCATTAACGAAGCCTAGGTTTGATCAAGAGCCAATTGAGCGTGTCCGGGACCAGGTGTTATCTATTTTAAAGTCGAATGCTAAGGATCCAAGAAAAATAGCAAGTAAGGTTTTTTTTGAAAACGTATTTGGAAGCCATCCGTATGGATCAATGAAAGATGGGAATTTGCAAAGTGTCTTATCTTTAAACAGAGCAGACATTTTGAATGCTTACCATGATGTTTTTAATCGGAACCAGATCTTTATTAGCGCAGTTGGAGATATAACCCCAAAAGAGCTTAGAGATTTGTTAAATGAGGTAGTAGAAGAGATTCCTGCCAACCCAGTTAAAATTACGGATCAGGTAATATATAAGTTACCTGGAGGTAACACTGTTATTGATTTTGACACCCCTCAATCAGTTACTATTTTTGGGCATGGAGGAATTAAAAGAACTGATAAAGATTTTTTCTCTGCTTATGTTTTAACTCATATCTTAGGTGGTTCGGGATTTGGCTCTAGACTAATGACTGAGCTGAGAGAGAAAAATGGTCTAACATATGGGGTTAGTGCGTATTTAGCTAGCTGGGAGAAAGCAGATTTAATTTTAGGGCAATTTGCGTCATCTAATAATACAGTTATGGAAGCGATTAGTATTGTAAGAAAAGAGTGGGCTGCATTAGCTGAAAGAGGGGTGACAGCGGATGAGCTGCAGGATGCTAAAACATTCTTAACTGGTGCCTACCCACTTAGGTTTGATGGTAACTCCAGAATTGCAAGAATTTTAGTAGGGATGCAGTCTCAAGGTCTACCGATAGATTATATTCGCACTCGTAATGCTAAGGTAAATTCTGTCACGATAGAAGATATTAAACGAGTTTCAACTCGTATACTAAAAGAGAAAAACTTATACTTCGTTATTGTTGGACGCCCGACTTCCTAACTTCTATTTTTGTAAGTCTAGATAGCCGAATCGATTTAAATTGTGCTACACGTTGTGGCATGAACTTAAAAGAACACAACATAAGCCCTAAATTAACAAAAATTCGGCAACTTGACGATTATTCTATAAATAGAATTGCTGCTGGGGAAGTGGTGGAGCGGCCATCTTCTGCTGTTAAGGAGCTGATAGAAAACTCACTTGATGCAGGCGCATTGAAAGTAGAGCTTTTTGTAAAAGATGGTGGTAAAACATATCTAAAAGTAAGGGATGATGGCCAAGGAATTCCAGAAGGATCTTTAGAGCTGGCTTTGTCACGGCATGCGACATCAAAAATAGATGGATCAGATCTATTGAATATTTCAACGTTCGGGTTTCGGGGGGAGGCTTTGCCTTCTTTGGCAGCAGTTTCGCATTTAAAAATTACCTCAAAGTTTTTTGATTCAATGACTGCTTCAACAATTTCTGCAAGTGCAGGAGTAATCGGGTCAACGAAGCCGGCTGCTATGGTTCGAGGAACAGAGGTTGAAATTTCTAATTTATTCTATTCTATTCCTGCTCGTTTGAAGTTTTTAAGGACAGATCGTGCCGAAATGATTGCTATATTAGATACCGTGAAACGCCTTTCAATAGCTGAGCCTTATGTAACTTTTTTAGTTAAGGATTTATCGGGAAAAAAACCTGATAAAGATACCTTTAAGGCAACTAGACAGGATGGGCCTATTCTCCAAGCACTAAAGGCGAGGCTTAAGGACGTTCTTGGTGTTGAATTTTGGGAAAACTCATTTGAGTTGGATTATAATAGAGACGGTATAAAATTATTTGGTTATGGAGCTCTCCCAACATACTCTAGGGGATCTGCTACAGTTCAATATTTATTTGTAAATGGACGACCGATTAAAGATAGGGCTTTAATGGGTGCTGTGCGAGCCGCTTATTCGGACTTAATTGTGCGTGATAGACACCCTGCTTATGCGTTATTTCTAGAATGCAATCCAGTGGATGTTGATGTTAATGTACATCCTACAAAAGCTGAAGTTCGGTTCAGGGATCCTGGAACTGTACGAGGTTTAATAATTTCATCTATTAAGGGAGCTCTAGCTACAGCAGGGCACCGGACATCCACTACTGTTTCCCATGGGTTGCTCGGTGCATTTAGGCCTAACAATTTGAGCTACCAACAGAGTAAACAATACTATGGGCCTAAAAGTGAAATGGCTAAGACATCAGAAAATTATTTATTAGATGAACAAGTAATAGGCTCAGAAGCAAGAGTTGATATAACTGAAGATCTTGATAACGAGCATCTACCACTAGGCGTTGCCAGAGGGCAGTTTCATGAAAACTATATTATTTCACAAACAGTAGATGGAGTGGTTATTGTTGATCAACACGCTGCCCATGAGCGTATAGTTTATGAAAAACTTAAACAACAATTGCGAGATAATGGGGTTAAGTCGCAGGCTTTGCTTTTGCCAGAAATTATTGAGATAGATCAAAATGATATAGAACTTTTATTATTGAATACTGATGATTTAAAACAATGTGGTCTTACCATTGAGGGATTTGGGTCTGGGTCAATTATAGTTAGGGAAACACCAGCGATTTTGGGAGTGATAAATCCAAAATCAATGGTTTTTGATATTTTAGATGAACTTAAGGATCAATCCAATAGTACAGTAATTGTTGATAGGATAGAGGCTGTTCTTAGTAAAATATCATGCCACGGATCTGTAAGATCTGGAAGGAGAATGAAGCCTGATGAAATGAATGCCTTGCTTAGAGAAATGGAAAGAACACCGCACTCAGGTCAGTGTAATCACGGCCGTCCGACATATGTTCAATTAAAGTTGTCTGATATTGAAAAAATGTTTGGGAGAACATGATAACAGAACAAGCTACATCAATTTTTTCTCTTAATATGAACTCAACACTTATTTTATCTGTTGGTTTGTTCCTATTATTTTTATTTTTGATATATTTGATGCGGCGCCCATTTAGGCAATCAGAGAATGAAGACACTCTTAAAACCTATATCTCTCAACTTAACCAAACGGTTCAAAACCTAAATGGAGGGCAATCTCAGCTAACAGGTAGCTTAGAATCTTTGAATAAGGCGCACACAATGTCTGTCCAAAATATGGAGGTCAGGCTTGCGGAAGTCCAACGTCAAATGTCGGAGCATTTGCATGATAATGCATTAAAATCGGCTAGATCTTTATCTGATCTAGAAGCACAGGTGAAGGAAACATTGACTGGTTCTTCTGAAAAGACCAATAAATCCCTTACCCAGCTTCAGGAACGACTTTCAACAATTGATAAGGCACAATCAAATATTGAAAAGCTATCAGGCGATGTTTTAAGCCTTCAGGATATCTTATCTAATAAGCAGACCAGAGGAGCTTTTGGAGAAATTCAACTTAATGATATTGTTAAGAAAGCACTTCCTCCAGATAGCTACTCTTTTCAGCATACTCTTAGTAATGGTAAGAGAGCTGACTGTTTAATATATTTACCTAATCCGCCAGGACCAATTGTTATTGACGCAAAGTTCCCATTAGAGGCTTATGAAAAACTTATTTCTGCAAACACAAATGAGGAAAAAGCAAAGTCACTTGCTTTATTAAAACAATCTGTCAAAACGCATATACGGGCTATTTCAGAAAAATATCTAATTGAAGGTGAAACAGCAGATGGGGCGTTGATGTTTTTACCTTCTGAGGCGGTATATGCAGAATTGCATGCGAAACTGCCTGAAGTAGTTAGAGAAGGTTTTTCAGCTAAGGTCTGGATAGTTTCTCCAACTACCTGTATGGCGACGCTTCATACTATGAGAGCAATACTAAAAGATGCAAGAATGCAGGAGCAGGCGGGAGAAATTCGAAAAACATTAAGTCTAGTAAACAAAGATGTAAAACTCATCGTCGAACGTGCAGGAAAGCTTGATACACACTTTTCTGCCGCCTTAAAAGATTTAGAGGGTATTAATATTGCAGCAGGGCGTGCTGGTAAGCGTTCAGAGAAGCTAGATAATTTTGATTTTGAAGAGCTAGAGCCAGAACGTGCAGACACTATTATCCCTCTAAAAAAATAATATATTAACAAATATAAAGTAGGAATATTTGATGAAATTTGGTCATCGTGTACATCCACCAAAGCGAATTGCTGTGATTGGTGCTGGGATATCTGGAATGGGAGCTGCATATTTGCTTTCTAAAACCAATGAGGTGGTATTGTTCGAGTCAGAGAAAAGGCTCGGTGGTCACGCCAGGACAGTAATTGCAGGAAAGTACGGAAATCAGCCAGTTGACACAGGGTTTATTGTTTTCAACAAAGCTAATTATCCGAACCTGACAAAACTATTTAATGAGTTGGAAGTAGAAATAGTAAATAGTAATATGACCTTTGGTGCTTCATTTGATGGAGGTCGGTTAGAATATGGTTTAGCAAGCCTAAACTCTGTTTTTGCTCAAAGACAAAATGCTTTTCGACCAAAGTTTTTAAGAATGCTTAAAGATATTACAAAATTTAATTCCCGAGCTGAGTCTGTATCTAAAAATTCTGACATGAGTATAAAACAATTACTAAAAATTGTAGGAACAAGTAGTTGGTTTAAGGATTATTACTTGTTTCCTATAACTGGAGCAATTTGGTCTATGCCAGTAGAACAGATGGAAAGTTTTCCGGCGGAAGCACTAGTTAATTTTATGAAAAACCACGCGTTGCTTAGTATGACTGGTCAACATCAGTGGCTAACAATCAATGGAGGATCCATAAAATATGTTGAGAAATTAGAGCAGCGTATGAAATCACAAAATGTTGAGATTAGATTAGGTTGTAACGTAAATAAGATAAGTCGGAACTTTGATAAGGTCAGAATTAAAACCTTATCTGGTCTAGAGGAAGAATTTGATGAGGTTGTATTAGCTACCCACGCAGATGATACGCTCAGTTTATTAGCTGACCCAACAGAAGATGAAAAGCTTTCACTTGGAGCAATCCATTATCAGGAAAATGACGCAGTTTTACACGCAGATCAATCATTAATGCCTGTCACTAAAAGAGTGTGGTCTAGTTGGGTTTATAGTGAAAGTAGAAATAAAACCTCGAATAAGATAGACTTAACTTACTGGATGAATTCGTTGCAGCCTATACCTAAGGAAGACCCCATCTTTGTTACTTTAAATTCAAGTAGGGATATTAAACAAGAACTGATCTACGACAGTGTTACATTTAGACACCCAGTTTATGATTTGAAAACCTTGTCATCACAACAAAAAATTAAGGAAATAAATGGCCAAAATAGAACGTGGTTTGCTGGTGCTTGGATGCAAAATGGCTTCCATGAAGATGGGTACTCAAGTGCTATAAATGTTGCGACTAAATTAATGAATCCGTCGCGAGGGGATTTAACTGTTTGACACAGATTGAATATATTTCGGGGACTACTTTTCATGCTCGAAAGGGACATATCAATAATGAATTTAAATTTAAAGTGGATTACTTACTGATAGACTGTGGAGTGGAATATACGAAACCGTTTTTGTTTTCGCATAATAAAAAAAATGTAATGTCTTTTTATGATAAAGATCATGGAGGTTCTGTCAGTGGTGGTAAGGGTTCCAAGTGGGCTACTGAACTTCTATATTCGCATGGTTTTCTGAACGATGTAAAAAATATATATTTACTGACTCAAGTTAGAGTTTTTGGTCATGTTTTTAATCCTGTCAGTTTTTGGCTGTGTTACGACAAGAGTAATAACTTAATTGTTGCCATTGCCGAGGTAAGTAATACTTTTAGTGAAAGGCATGCATACATATGTGCTCACAGTGATGCTAGACCTATTAGAAGCCAGGATAAGATATTAGCAGCAAAAGTATTTCATGTCTCGCCTTTCCAGTCAGTTGCTGGAGAGTATCAATTTCAATTTAACTTTACTGGAAAAAAGGTCAATATTGTTATTGATTATACCTCTGGAATAGATGGTGTTTATGCCAACCTTCAGGGTGAAAGAAAGCCACTAACAAATTTGTCGATATTAAAAATAGCCTTACGGCGTCCACTAGGAGGATGGAGAGTGTTATTTTTAATTCATTACCAAGCTATCAAGCTTTGGTTTAAGGGAGCAGTATATCATAAAAAACCGTTACCTCCACAGAACGATGTATCACGGTGAGTATTTCAAAAACAAATGAATTGAATAAAGGGTTATTTCCTTTTTCTGTTTTTGCAGCCGTCCTCGCGAGTGCTGGATTACCTATTTACATGTTTGGACCAAAATTTTTTGCAGAGAGTTATGGTGTCAGCTTAACGGCACTTGCCACAGTACTATTTATTTTAAGGTTAATTGATTGTATTCAAGATCCCTTTTTGGGAACATTAAGTTCTAAGTTAGGAAACAAACGTCCACGATATATAATGTTTTCTGTAATGATCCTTGGAATTTCAATGGTGTTAATGTTTGCTGTTTCTCCAAGAGTGTCACCGTTGCTTTGGTTTTTTTTTACTAGCATAGGTTTGTTTACTACTTACAGTTTTTTATCAATCAATTTCTATGCCCAAGGTGTTCAGAAGGCAAAATCAATCAATGGTAATCACAAAAAAGTAGCGGCATGGCGAGAGACAGGTGGCCTACTAGGAGTTTGTTTGGCAGCCTCCACCCCAACACTTTTAATGGGTCAGACCACTCACCCTTATATGATTTTTTCATTTATTTTTGTTTTTGTTGCAATCTTAGGGTGGTATTTAATGAGAAATGAGTGGACAGAAAAAATCGAATCCTCACGTTCGCCTACTCAAAGAGTTTTCAAAGATCCAATCTTAAAAAGTCTTATTATAGTATCTTTTCTTGGAGCCGCGCCATTAGCAGTTACATCAAGTTTATTTCTTTTTTTTGTAGATTCTGTGTTAATAGCTACAGAATATACTGGAGTCCTCTTAGTCATTTTTTTCTTATCTGCTGCTGTGGCATCACCATTTTGGGCAATTTTGGCAAGACGGTATAACGAGAAATTAATTCTATTTATCGCAATGATAATATCTATTTTATCTTTCTGTTTTGTTTTGTTCTTAGGTGAAAGAGATATCATTGAATTTTCAATAATTTGTATGATTTCTGGGATTAGTGTTGGCGCAGATTTTACACTTCTCCCAGCGCTTTTTGCTCAGAGAGTTGAGAAAATTTCGACTCAAGCGACGCAGGCTTTTGGTGTTTGGTCTTTTGTCACAAAGGCTTCGCTTGCATTAGCAGCAATTATCCTTTTGCCAATTCTAGACTACTCTGGTTATCAAGTTGGCAGTAAAGAAAATTCAGTGGAAGCGATACAAACCTTAACAATTCTGTATGCGCTTGTCCCCAGTGTATTAAAGAGTATTTCTTTGATACTTTTGATTCGTATTCCGTTGTAGGAGATGTAACATGGAAGCTTTAATATATTTTTCTTTAGGTGCTGTTGTTGTAGTGAGTGTCTGGCTGATTCGATCAAAAAAATTATCATTTTTTAATCAGAATCAGAATCAATATAGAGGTCAAAAACCTACCTTTAATATAAGAGATACTCTTTCCGGAGAGCTTTTGTGTGAGGGAATAATATTTGGACCAACTGGAGCAGTAAACTCTCGTTTTGTAGCTGATATGAATGCTATTTGGGATGGTGATAAGGGTATTATCAATGAACGGTTTGTCTACGATAATGGATCTGTTCAAGATCGAAAGTGGGTCTTAACTATAATGAATTCTGGAAAAATTTCTGCAGAAGCCTCTGATTTAATTGGAACTGGAGTTGGTGCTCAAAGTGGGTCAACAATTAATCTTAATTATAATATTAAATTACCGGAGGACGCTGGTGGGCATGAACTCGCAGTGGTGGACTGGATGTATCTTTTACCAAATGGCACTATAATGAATAGAAGTCAGTTTTATAAGTATGGGATTAAAGTGGGTGAACTTGTGGCAACAATTCGTAAAAAAGACTTTTAATGGAAAGCTGGAAAGATAAACGTTACTGGCTAATTGGCGCGTCAGAAGGATTGGGTAGAGCGTTGGCAAAAACTATGAGTAATCACGGTATAGAGCTTATACTAAGTTCTCGTAGTGAAAAACGCTTAAAAGAACTTTGTGATGAGCTTCCATCTAAGGCATCTTATTGTTGCATGGATGTCAGCAACCTAAAAGATGTTAAACGTGCTGCCAAATCGATTGGTGAGGTTGACGGAATAATATTTTTAGTTGGAGCTTACTGGCCTTTGAGGAGCCAAGACTGGGATGTTGAGAAAATTGAAACAATGTGTGATACTAATTTTACGGGTGCCGCACGTGTTATTGGTCAAGTTTTACCTACAATGATCAAAAAAAATAGAGGTCACATTGTTTTAACTGGTAGCTTGGTTGGTTATAGAGGTTTGGCCGGATCTATTGGTTATGGAGCTAGTAAGGCTGGTATTATGTACCTTGCAGAGACCCTTTACGCAGATCTATTTAATACCAATATAAAGGTACAATTAATAAACCCTGGCTTTATTGATACAAGATTAACAAAAAAAAATAAATTTAATATGCCCTTTATTATGTCTCCTGAAAAAGCAGCTAACATTTTTTTTAACTTTATGAAAAAGAGTGGTTTTAAGAAAGATTTTCCGTTCTTATTTAGTATGATTTTTAGGTTGGCAAGATTTCTTCCTGGCTGGATATATTACAGATTACAGAAATAAAGTTGGCTAAATTAATGAATAAATAAATAAATATTTTTTAAGAAATCTAGCTTTTATTCAAATGCGACATGTTAACGTTTGACTTTTGTGACGTAACAGTGAAAACACTTGTTATTCTCACTTTGTGAGATAGCACCGTAAAGTTTAGAGGATTAATTAAGGCAAAGCACTAGTTACAAAAAATAGTGTCTTTTACATAAATCCGGGGGGATCTAAGTTTGAATACAATCTCTACAAATGAGCTTGTGAGTATACCACATTTGCTTGCGCGAAATGTTGCTACTCGTGGTGATATGCCTGCTTACAGGGAAAAAGAGTTTGGTATTTGGCAGTCATGGACCTGGTCGAAGACATCCTTAGAAATTGAAAATTTTGCTCTAGGCTTAAAAGACCTGGGAGTAAAAAAAGGTGACTTTGTAGCAATAGTGGGTCGCAATCGCCCGGCTATGTACTGGGCCATGGTAGCAGTTCAAATGCTTAATGCAGTACCAGTTCCTTTATACCAGGACTCAGTCGCTGAAGAAATGGCTTATGTTTTAGAGCACTGTGGTGCGAAGTATGTAATTGTTGGAGACCAAGAGCAGGTCGATAAAATACTAGAAGTTCAGCAAAGTATTTCAGGAATTGAAAGAATCGTCTATTTCGATGCAAAGGGGCTTCGAAAGTATGAAAATAGTCATTTGAGCTCGTTCATTGAAGTCCAAGAAAAAGGACAGAGCCTTAGAGAGTCTCAGTTGACTAAATTGGACGAAATACGGGCATCGATAACATTGGATGATATTTGTGTTATGTTATACACTTCTGGCACAACAGGGAGACCAAAAGGTGTTGTGCTTTCGAATAGAAACATAATTGAAACGTCGAAAAACTCCTCTGAATTTGATAACTTGAAGTCAAGTGAAGAAACAGTTGCGTATCTACCCATGGCTTGGGTTGGCGATTTTATTTTTTCGATTGGTCAAGCTTACTGGACAGGCTTTTGTGTGAATTGTCCGGAAAGTCCTGAAACACTAAATACTGATCTTAGAGAAATTGGACCATCCTATTATTTTGCTCCGCCGCGTGTTTTTGAAACCCAGCTAACGAGTGTAATGATTAGAATGGAAGATGCAGGTAATTTTAAGAAGTGGCTTTTTGAAAAGTCTATGGCGCTAGCTAAGAGAGTCGGTGGAGATATTTTAGATGGTAATGCCGTAGGGTTTATAAACCGAATTAAATACTTTCTGGGTGATATCTTTATCTATGGTCCTCTTAAAAATACGTTGGGCTTTTCTAAAATTCGAGTTGGTTACACAGCTGGTGAGGCAATTGGGCCCGAAATATTTGAGTTTTATCGATCACTGGGAATAAATCTTAAGCAACTTTATGGACAAACCGAAGCTTCAGTTTTTATCACTCAACACCCTGACGGAGAGGTCCGCTCTGATACTGTTGGAGTAGCATCACCTGGAGTAGAGTTGAAAGTGGCTGAAAGTGGAGAAGTTTTTTACAGGTCTCCTGGTGTTTTTATAGAGTATTTTAAGAATTCTGAAAGTACTAGTGAGACGAAAGATGGAGATGGTTGGGTGGCTACTGGTGATGCTGGTTTTGTTGAAGAAGAGACGGGCCATCTTAGAATTATTGATAGAGCAAAAGATGTAGGAAAGATGTTAGATGGATCACTTTTTGCTCCTAAATACGTAGAAAATAAGTTAAAATTCTATCCAAATATTTTGGAAGTAGTTGTTTTTGGAAATGGTAGAGAATTTTGTACCGCCTTTATTAACATTGATTTAATTGCTGTGGGTAATTGGGCAGAGAGAATGAATATAGCTTATTCATCCTATCAAGAGCTCGCAGGTCATGATTTAGTAATGGGAACAATTAAAGAGCATATTGAAGAAATTAACCAGTCAATATCTGAGGACCCAATGCTAGCGGGTTGTCAGATTAATAGATTCCTTGTTCTTCATAAAGAACTTGATGCGGATGATGGTGAATTAACTCGAACTCGCAAAGTAAGAAGAAATATAATAGAAGATAAATTCTCTGATTTAATAACAGCACTGTATGATGGTTCTAGCTCAGTTTCGACAGAGACAGAGGTTACTTATGAGGATGGTCGAAAAGGGTCAATTAAAGCAACTCTTATGATCCACGATACAAAAATCATTGATATATCGCAAAGGATGGCTGCTGAATGAGTAATGGGTCAGAAGGAAATTTCGTTACTACTGATGGACGTAACATCGGTGGAGTGATGATGGAAATGAAGAACATTACTCTAAGGTTTGGTGGAGTAGTTGCATTAGAAAATATATCATTCAATATTTTAGAAGGCGAAGTTCGAGCCATTATAGGTCCAAACGGGGCTGGAAAATCTTCAATGCTAAACGTTATTTCTGGATTTTATATTCCTCAGGAGGGTGAAGTCATCTTTCAAGGCTCGCCCCGACCGTCATTGAAGCCATTTGAGGTCGCACATCAGGGGATTGCTAGAACATTTCAAAATATAGCTTTATTTGAAGGAATGAGTGTTCTCGATAATGTTATGACAGGACGCTTAACCAAGATGAAAACTGGTATTTTCAGTCAAATGATTTGGGCTGGGAAAGCAGAAAGAGAAGAAATTGAAAATCGAGAAGCAGTAGAGAAAATTATTGATTTCCTCGAGATTCAAGCGATTAGAAAGACACCAGTTTCAAGACTCCCTTATGGTTTGAAGAAAAGAGTTGAATTGGCACGTGCCCTAGCAGCAGAGCCTAACCTTCTGCTTTTAGATGAACCAATGGCTGGTATGAATGTAGAAGAAAAGCAAGATATGAGCCGTTTCATATTGGATGTTAATAGTGAGTTTGGAACAACTATCGCATTGATTGAACATGATATGGGAGTTGTTATGGACCTTTCTGATAGAGTAGTGGTGATGGATTATGGTCGCAAGATCGGAGATGGGACTCCTGATGAAGTTAGGAACAATCAAGAAGTTATTGATGCATATCTAGGAGTCAGTCATGATTAAAATCAGGCCTCGAAAGACAACATGCTTAGCTATTGGAGGATCGAATGCCTGATCAAGTTTTATTTGCTGCAGAAGTGATGCTTAACGGCCTAATGGCTGGAGTGCTATATTCTCTGGTAGCTTTGGGTTTTGTTTTGATTTTCAAGGCATCAGGAATATTTAATTATGCTCAAGGTGTGATGGCTCTCTTTGCAGCACTAACTCTAGTTGGTATTATGGATGGACAAGTCCCATTTTCGCATCTTATCAATGCTATTTTTGGAACAAACATACATCATTTTGGATGGCATACGCCCGCACTGTTAGCCATTATATTGACTATAATGGTTATGGTTCTTTTTGCATGGCTAGTTCAAAGGTTTATCTTTAGGCATTTGGTAAACCAAGAACCAATAATACTGTTCATGGCTACTATAGGGCTTGCATACTTTTTAGAAGGTGTAGGAGATTTAATGTGGGGTTCGGACATCAAAAAACTAGATGTTGGGATTCCAAAGGGAATGAATGAGACTATAGAAAGTATAACCCATGGTGCTTTTGGGTATGGTTTCTTTATCGATAATTTAGACATTTTTGCAACCTTTGTTGCT
>Ga0308018_10000437_pt1 | contig 21606 bp, 20 predicted proteins | sample Neamet282_FD_203130 | JGI IMG/M metagenome (GOLD analysis project Ga0308018, IMG submission 203130) | Marine microbial communities from water near the shore, Antarctic Ocean - #282 | ecosystem: Environmental > Aquatic > Marine > Unclassified | place: Southern Ocean | collected 2014-10-01
CATATACTTCCAGTGCATTAAGGGTAGTATTAAACCCTTGCTGACTTGCTGCGGGTGTAGAAGGTCTACCCGCTGTTGTCCAAGTAGCAGCGGTTATTCCTTTTGTTTCGTCTATTATGATTGTCATATTTTCCTTATGTTAAGTCCATATCTCGGTAGCAGTAACTACAGATAACAACGATTCTGCATAATCTCCTCCTGCACTACCATGCGCACGATTAAGTCTATATGTATATGTTCCTGAACTATATGAAGATCTAACTAGTACCTTATATGTGGTTTCCACAGAAAGGGTATTAAGATCAAGTATACGAATGCTCCTAGTATTAGGTGTGGTACTTATATCATTATCGTATGATCCTGCTGTAATTACAGCCCACATATTATTAGAACCATCAGTTGTATCTGGAAGATTTACATCATTACGAGTAACTATCCATCCTACCTCATGACTACCTTCACCATTTACTGTGAACTCTAATATAACCTTATTACCCGCTTGTTTTGGAGTAAAAGTTATATTAAGAGGAGTTACTATAGTTCCATTGCCAGTAGGGTTTGCTACAAAATCTCCTTGTGTACGAGTCTGTAACATATTAACTGAAGCTACTGTACCAGTAGTACCAACTGTAGGAAGTATTACTGTACCCGCTGTAGGATAGCGAATGATTACGATACCAGAGCCACCTGCTCCCGCAACACCCGCAGATCCACCGCCACCACTGCCTGTATTAGCTGTACCACTCCCTCCTGTACCTGTATTAACACCTCCACCCGCACCTGCACCGCCACCGCCACTGCCTCCTGCTCCCTGCGAACCTGTATAGCTACCACCACCACCGCCACCTGCACGAGTTACAGCAGAACCAGTTATGCTTGAAGAAGTTCCTGCTCCACCTGCCCCGCTTGCACCACCACCACCTGCTCCACCAATAGCACCTGAACCACCGCCACCACCTGTTGCATCAGAACTTCCACCGCCACCAGAACCTCCATCATTTCCTTGTCCAGAAGTTCCACTCCCTGCTGCAGTAGCCTCTCTACCTCCACCTCCAGAACCCCCCGCAGCGTATCCCGTTCCTCCACCAATAGCAGTTATCGTGCTAAACACAGAATTTGAGCCATTAGTGCCAGTATTGTCACCACCTGCACCACCTGCCCCAATAGTCACAGTTAGTCCAGTTGCAGCTACAGCAAACCCTGCTGCTGTTAGATAACCACCTGCACCACCACCACCACCAAAGTAATCATTCCCAGAAGCACCACTACCGCCACCTGCAATCACTAGGTACTCAACCTCACCTGCAAAGTCTGGTGTGAATGTTCCAGAAGATAAAAAGGTGTGAATGGTGTATGCACCAGAGGTTGTCTTAGTTCCACCTGTAGCAGAGAAGCCATTACTCATGGGATTCCATTGCGCCCCGTTGTATATTTCAGCAGCATGGGTTGTGGTATTAAAACCACGCTGCCCAACCGCAGGACTAGAAGGTCTACCTGCTGTAGTCCACGTAGCTCCGACAATGCCTGTTGTTCCATTTATTACTACTGTCATTTTATTTCCCTTATTAAACTATAACCCAACGGCTTCCAGTTGGAATCGTAACCGTTACACCACTATTAATCGTCATCGGTCCTGCCGAAACTGCGTTGCTATTAGTAGCTAGAGTGTAATCAGCAGACACTGTATTGACATTAACTGAGAAACCTTCATTAGCAGCAGAGCCACCTATAGCACCCCATTCTGCTCCATCATAACCCTCGAAGGAAGTATCAGTGGAGTTAAATCGCAGCATACCTGTAGCGGGAGTAGGCTGTTGAGCCGTAGTTCCAACTGGTAATTTAATTGCATCAGTTGCCCCAGTACCTACAAAGCCACTAGCTGTTACATCAGTAGCTGAAACTGTGGTAGCTGCAACGGTAGCAGGTGTTCCTGCTCCTACTGTACCATTAATATTTATAGAGGCAGTACCCGTGAGGTTAGTCACCACGCCACTGGCAGGTGTGCCTAGGGCAGGTGAAACTAATGTAGGGCTTGTAGCAAATACTGCTGCACCACTACCTGTCTCATCTGAAAGTACACCTTTAAGTTGTGCTGATGTGGTAGCCCCAAATTGAGACAATGGGTTAGCTACTAAAGCTACATCAGAACCAATATCAACTGTGTTTGCATTAGCTACAATTCTACCTGCTGTACCTATGACATCAAGTGTATTAGATGTTTTGGTCATACCTGTACCCGCAGCAATTGACCCTGCACTACTAAATTGTGTGAAGGTTAAATTGGTTGTATCCAGAGTAATAGGATCAGCGGTTGTTAATACAAACCCTATAGCATTACCTGCTGTACCTTCGGCTACATAGGTATACATACCACTTGTTACTAGTGTGTTCGTGTTAGCATCTAGTGTTCTAGAAGCTGCACCTGATGCAACCACTGCATAGATACCATTCTCTGAGGCATCAGTCTGATTCTTTAAGAGTACTCGATTACCTGTAGCAACCGTAACACCATCAATAGTAGAACCATTAGTTAATGCTGAAGCTATAGCTATATTAGCTGTTGATGTTACTCTAACAGAATCCTTAATATCTATAGAGCCTTGTTTGATTGTATCAACGTATGCCTTAGTAGCAGCATCAGTATTATTACTTGGAGTAGGCACTGTTACCGTACCCGTCATGGTTGGACTAGCTAGTGTAGGGGCTGTATCAAACACAGCTACCCCACTACCTGTCTCATCCGAGAGGGCAGTTAATAGTTGTGAACTTGAGAATGACCCAAGTACTGCTGCATTGCCTGTACTAGTTATATGACCTGTGAGGTTTGCATTATTGGTTACATTAGTAGCTAACGTAGCTGTATCTGCATTCCCAGTTGTCGACTGATTAAGAGTAGGGAACGTACAGTTAGCTAAATTACCACTAGCAGGTGTGCCTAATACAGGCGTAATAAGAGTAGGTGACGTACCAAATACGGCTACACCTGTCCCTGTCTCATCTGTTATAGCACCACGTAATTCTGTACTTGTGAATGAGTTTAATGTAGAAGCATTACCTACACTGGTAACATGCCCAGTGAGGTTTGCATTGGTACTCACATTAGTAGCTAAAGTTGCTGTGGCTGCATTACCACTTATATCTGTCTGATCACCAGTGTTAGTACCTGATGTAGTACCAGAACCAGTTACCGTACCATTGGCAGTAGCTGCCGTAGCTATGCCATCTAGTTTAGTTATCTGAGTAGAGGTAGCATAACCACTAACAGATGCTGTGGCTGCTGCCATTGATATAGCAGGAGTAGTTCCACCACTAGATACAACTGGTGTTGTTCCTGTTACTGCTGTGACCCCTGCATTATCACCAGTATTAGTACCTGATGTAGCATCTATCTTTATCTTATCCGCTGCTGACATTGATCCCGCAGCAGAGGTTGTTGAAGCAGTTATGCTGATAGCAGGAGTAGCACCACCACTTGATACGATAGGTGTTGCTCCTGTTACACTTTGAACTGTGGTTAATGCTAAGGAATCTTGTTCATCTGCACGTTCTTGTGCGAGATTCAAATGCTGTACTGAATCTAAATCTAAGTCAGCTTCTGTTAGTATGGCAGCATCATGGAAGTCAACTAGTCGAGAAGCTATAGGTGTATATCTACGAAAAACCACAGCTTGACTAGAAGGTGGTGCAGTTACAAATTGTATCGTAGAATCATTAAGCCACACATAGTGTGTAGTAAGTGTCTGTGTTACACCATTTACAGTTACAACGACATGTGTGCGGTTAATAAAGGGAAATGATACAGTGTAACTAGTAGCACTCCCATCTCCTGTATATGTTACTCTAGCGTTTGCCAATGTTTAATCCTTTTTAAAATAGGGGGGAATTTCACCCCCTTGATTATATAGCCTAACTATTTTTAGTTTTAAGATCTGGGTCTAACCACGTTAAGGGCTTGATGCCTAACTTTTCTTTTTTCTCCTGATTGTTTAACCTGATCTGCTCCTCTTTTATTTCTGGAAATTCTTCCATTAGTAGCTGCCGACCCTTCTCTAAATACATTGTAAATGTATCCCTAATCATATCCTCTCGTATAGACTTTACCTCATTTGCTGGATCATACTCAGGTTTGCTAGTGTATGTACTAGACTTAATTAAATCAGAAAGGTTTTCGTGAAAGTTTTTACCCCCAAGTTTACCTTCCTTACCCACTAGCTTCTGGAGTCTATAGTATTGATCTTTAGTTAACTCCATGTCTAACTCACCAACTCTAAGTTTTCTACTAATTCTAGGGAATGTAATATCCATAGCTGCTAACTCCAGTTTTACTGGATCTTTACTTTCTGTAGAAGTATATTGAGGAGAGAATGCAACAGGACCAAATACTGTAGGTTTTGGTTTATCTTCACCAAATTCATCTACTTGCGGATTAACTGGTGGATTTTCCAAACCTCTATTAGCATGTATATGATCCCACGTATCATACTTCTCTCGTATGAAAGGATCAACAGTCTTAGTGTAAGCCCTCCGCGCACCTGAGAATGGAATTACTTTATCACCCCATGTAGCCCACCACTTTTCAAATTTAGCTTCATTATCTGAAGCAATAATATCCACTAAGTCTACCAATCCTGCTGTAGGGGCTAGGTTATTCGCATACTGTAGTGATGTCAAAATAGCTTCAACCGCAAGCTGTTCTTCTTCTTCTTTACCACCAACACCATGTTCATTATTCGTAATCATTGACATGAACTGTGCTGAAAATAGAAGTGGAAAAGAAAGTGGAGTATACCTGTCCACAGCATGCCACGTATCCCCGACCTTAAAAGCATTATGCAGCTTACCCGCACTCTTTTCAGCTTTAGTAATGGTGTCGTAAGAGCCTGTTATTTTACCCTCCGAAGCCAAGTAGCCAAACATTCCATATAGAGAAGACATCATAGCAACTTTAGCTGTCTGAATGTCAGCGCGCCTACCTCCCGCAGCATACTCAGCCTTAACACTAGGAATCAATCTGTTAATAACGGCTGTCCTTTTCAGTGGAAACATTAGGATATTTGTAGGAACTTGTATAAATGGAACAAAGAATCTACCAACATGTGAATTATCTATTGTCTTCGTAAATCCTGTACCAAACTCTCCTAGTCTATCAGTAAGGGTATTTGCTCTAGCAATTCTAAGAGCTTCTTCCTTCATAATAGGAGAAGGCTTTGTCACAAGCTGTGCTATGCGTTCCCCCATCTCCTTAGTACCTATTAGAAGACCTTCGGCAGCAGCTTTATGAAAGGCTTGTTCATATATTTCAGCAGTATAACTTGTTGTTTTAAACAACTCATCAGTAGCCAACAACAGCCTCCCCGGACTCCCTATAACTCCACCTAGAAAATCAATTGAATAGGCGGTTATATTACTAGGGGTTACTCGACCTTCAGGTTTTGACAGTCCAAAGTTCTCGGCACTAATAGGGTTATTCTGATCAAATTGTTGTTCAGCTTTAGTGCCACCTCTAGGATCAATCTGTGACTGACCACTACGAGCAGTCTTCCACACATTCCCTGCACCTTCCTTATTAAGTGGTCCTTTCTTAGGTCCACCCGCTGCTTCACGTGCAGCACTCGCTAGACGGAAACTTTGTTTCAGTGCTTCCATAGTACTCCACGCTCTTACACGTACAGCATCAAAATTATCCGCAGTCTCATTAAGGGATTTTCCTGACTTTTCATCTATAAGTTTATTTTTGTGTCTAAATGGTGTTTTACCTACGAGTACACCACCACTGCGTGCTGCAAGATCATCAAAGAATAACAAAAGATTAGTAGAAGCATTAATTATTGGAGTATGTGGACCAGACAACAAACCATTAATATATACAGACATTACAGCATTAGTTGATCTTTTCATCCAACCTTTTCTAATTAAGTCTCGTTGCCGTCTAGGATTACTTTTAGCTACCTTAACCTTTGCAATGAGGGACTGTATAGTCTTTCTGCCCCCATTCGCATCCACTAACATATCTATGTCAGCTTCACTAAGCCCAGTTGACAGTGGATCACCCATCATTTTACGTGCGTTAAGTGCTCTAGCTGTTTGACTTCCTGCACCTATAAAATCAGAAACTATTAAATCATAAGCAATTAGCTGCTTCTTTATCTCTAACTCCTCTAACACTGTTGATGTATTAACATCATAAGCATCCACCAATTTGTTAAGGCTACTTAACTGCTTCTTAACTAGCATATCCATAGCAGCCATCATCTCAGGTAGCTGTGAAACATTCTTATATAACTCCATGATCTTCTCAGGTGATTCACCTAAAGTCTCAGCTAGTTCCTTAACGACTTCATGCGTTTGCACACCCTTAACCATAGGTGTTAGTTCAGGTGCAAGTTTATCCCGCATTGCTTGGTATTCTTGAGGAGTACTCGCTGAATTAATATCACCCGCAAACTCATCAACTATCTCATCTTTTGCAGATTCATTCCCTTTAGTTGCAGCCTTAAATAATGCGTTTGCCCTCTTAGCTGTTATTCTCTTTTTGTTATGGTGTACTTGCTTAGGTGTAACCTCAACTTCTACAGGTTTACCCTTACTGTCTAATTTGATAGGTTCATCTGGTTTAACTGGTTGTTCTATAGGTTTACCCTTACTGTCTAATTTGATAGGTTCATCTACAGCTTCTTTATTTAGCGTAGGCTCTACTCGCTCCTCTCGTAGTTTATCTACCTGCTCAATTGTTTTCTCTGAAGCGTTCTCACCCCTACTGGAGTAATGCTGTTTAACACCACGAAGCCCCTTCAAGAGTACTTCAAATGCACCCCCTATTAGGAAGCCTTCTACGGCATTCTTGAATCTACCTTCAGCTTGACTGTCTTCTTCATCTGACTTTAAATATTCTAGTATAGGTGTATAAATAGCAGGTTCTTCATCCGACATATCTAGTATTAAATTAGATACTCTAGCTTGATGGGGGTCAAATACAACAGCATCTGCCGTTGCACCCGCTACCATTGCTTTAGGTATGCCTTTGCCCGCTGTATTAATAGCATTAAGAGCTTTACTACTCCTTCCTACCATACCTAATGCTCTAACCGCAGGTATGAATCCTGTAATAAACTGTACTAAACCCCGCCCAACCTGCCCTGCTGTTGAGGTATTAGGTTGAACATTGAGGTTATAAGACTCATCCTCCGTGAATAAATCTACAACCTCATTAACTGCATCAGCACCTCCGCCCCCTAGTGCCGTTACAAATTCCTCCGCTACATAACCAAAACCCTCATTTGCACTATTGTCCACTACGGGAGGAGGAGGTGGTGGACTATTCGCAGCTTCAGCTTCAGCAACTGCTCTAGCGTGAGCCTCAGCTTCCTTCTTCTGCTTTCTCTCTAAGAATAATAGGCGCATGCTTGCCTGTTCCCTTTCTGCCTTAGACATCAATACTTCTACATCCTCATCTACTTCTGGAACTTCTGTACTTATAGGAGGTGTAGAAGTTTCTTCATTAGGCTGTGGGGCTACCCCATTTAGAGCAGGTGTACCTTCTTCCTCATCAGTAATATCTTGTACCATGTATCATATCCCTTTTGTTATTACTTGTTTAGACCTTCGAGTGCTTTATTTTTTAATGTATCAGGGTATTTCTTAGAACCCTTTGTAAAGCTACCAATAGCCTCTAACGCATCAAAATATTGGAAGTGCATTTTTACCGTTTCTCTATCGACACGACCTTCATTGTTAGCAGCTTCAAGGGCTGCTTCTGAGTGAAATATAATATAAGGATGAAGCTCAGCTGCCCTTTCTTGACCAAACTTTTCATTAAAACCTCTAGCTTTTTCTTCCTGTTCCTTTGCTACTCTAAACGCTTCTATAACTTTGATTGCAACATCACGTGCATCTTCTAATTTTCTGCCTTTCATCTCAAATCTAAATCTACTTTTTGCACTTGCGCCTAACTGCTTTAAGTATTCCACAGGAGTAGTAGTGTACTTCTTATCAATCTTGTCTAGATCTTTAAATCCTGTTACTGATACCAATACATTGTCTTCAGCCTCACTCCACTCATATGATGTTGTCCTTCGCTTCCATTCCTTATCATTTTTTTCTATGTCACTCTTTGTACTTGCTATCAGACTCGTTCTAAGGTTAATTAAGGACAACACTTCACCTGCACTCAGGTCTGTAAACTCCGCTATTTCCTCAACGGAAATCTTCATGCCTGATGCCATATTTACTGATATTGCTTTATGTAACGCATCATTTCCTTTTCCTGCACTATAAGAAGAAGTTATTGAACTTACAACTTTTTGAAATTCATCCCCAAGCGTGAATTGTTTTTCAACACTCATAAGATAATCTACCGCAGCCTTTTTGCCATCTGTCATAGCAATCATTATAGCTTTAATTCTTATAGGATCTGTTTTTTCTTTCTCCTCATCTAATTCCTGTTTTGCATCTGCCTTCTGCTTCTTCTGGTGAAAATCTCCTGCAATACGAGAATAGCCATCTATTTTTATTTTGTTCGCACCTGAGTAATACATACCTGCCTCACCACCTTCTCTATCTTCCTTAGATAGCTCGATAAGGGTAGTGTCGCCCACGTGTGCCCGTTCTGCCATAAGAGATAATTTAACAGCCCTTATGCTTTCTCTCGGCAAACCCATGCTCTTGCCTGTGAAGTTCATATTATTCCAAATAGCTGCTTTAGCACCCATACTAGATGGCTGATTTTTCAATTCATCAAGTTGCTGCGTTACCATCTTACCCAAGTTTTCTTCTCCCTTGAGTGTTATGTCTTCTAACTTTGTCTTCATAGCTTCACGCTGAAGTTCTATTAACTTTGGCTTTATCACTTTTGCAAACGCCACAGTGTAACTACTGTCCATACCCTGATATTGAGATTGTGTATCCTCAGTAGTTTTCCTAAACCACTCCTCATCAGTCAGATCATTCTTATCTCTTGAGTAGAATTTTTCCCTTATTTCCAACGCATATTCATGAGCATTAACATCACCGAGTGTACCTAGATAACTATGTCTCATAACATCACTTGCATCTTCAGGTAGGGGCTTACCTGTAGTACCTAAAGTTATACCGTGCTGTTTATCTTCTTTAGCTTCAACACGCCCCCTGTAGTAAGCAAACCGATTTAGCTTGGGGTTAATTTCTTTTAATCCATCAAGTAAGCCATCCAATTTTGTACTAGCTTTAGGTAGTTCTAACATATCTAAAGGCTTAGCATTTACCTCTTGTAGCTCTGCGTTTGAAACAGAATCAGCTACCTTTACCCTCTCGTTTTTTTGTTCGGTGTTTGCTCTCGGCATCTTAGTTATCCCATTATTGAAGAAGCACTTACTGCTGCTCCTGACTTAATCTTATTACGAGTTGTTCCATAATCTATACCCGCCCCTGCTATACTTAATCCTGCTCCAATATAATTAGGTGCTTTAATAGAACTTCGTCTATTCTTAGAGTCAATACTTAGTTTCTCTGACTCTAATTTTGCTTGTTTATTCTGAGATTGGCGATTAGCCTCAATAGAAGCAATATCTGTTCCTTCATTAAACATGCTTTCTTGATCTAGTAAATCAAAAGAATATCCAGTTAACCCAGACTCAGACCCCGCTACTTTAAGTTCAGCCTGTGCTTTCATTGCTGCTAAAGCTGTTCTGTTTTTCTTTTCCACCATTCCTCTATTTCTTTCTTCATCTGCTAAGATCTTTGCTTTAGACTGTGCAAGGAAATTTCTATCTTCTGCCTTTTGTTGCTGATTCTCTTTTATTGTATCCTGCACTACCTGTGCTCCCGCTGCTGCTACTGTTACAGCAAGACTCATGGCAGCTAATGTAATTGCTTCACACATTTTGGTTTACCTTATAAAATTGATAGAAGGGGGCTGAGGCATAACCCCAGTTTTCATTGAGTTCACCTATAGTGTAACCTATGCGCTGCAACCATTTAATTGTTGTTTCATTTTGCGAGTGCACCATGTTAACTAGAACAGGGTGTTTCTTATTCCATTTCAGTGTACGAGCCTTAGCATCTTTCACCACCTGCTTAGGGTACTTATCAACCTCATCCGAACATACCATAAATGGTACGCCCAGATTCGTGTTGCTCTCTACATAACAACAACCAAGGATAGCTATTACGTTACCTTCAGCATCAATTGCAGCTTCAGCCTTACCGCGACACATTGCTACTGATTCAAGCAAAGCCTTACCATACTCTGGACCTGCCGACAGTAGCAGTTCAACTACATCCACTGCCCTAAGTTTTGGTAGCAGTTCCTTTACATCTTCAGTTTTTGCTTTACGGTAACTGATCATACACTATACCCTCTTTGATTGTTTAACATACTCACCTACCCATTCTGCTGCTTGTATCTTACAGGGCAGGTGGTTAGTGCTAACTACATCTATAGTAGCACCATTACTTTTAGTTCTTACAGGAAACTTAAATGAACCTGAACTTATATTTACTGTACCTATAGTAGCACTTATGTCACCTATGACTCCACCTGTAAACTTATAAGTATAGGTGCTCCGTGCTCTTGGTGTAACCTCTACTTGGAAGAATCCTGAATCAGCATAGGATATGCTCATGTTCTTCAAGACTAAACTTGCAGATTGAATAGCAATACCCTTAGCATCCTTAACAGATTGTTCAGAGAATCTATAGCGAAGCTCAAAGTCTCTGCCCACTATACAAGGTGAAGCTGAGTGATCTCCTACTCCTTCTATTGTACTAGAGCTAATAGCATGAGTGGTAGCTATTCTCGCACCCGCATTCGCAGCCCATGTAGAGCCTTTTATTACTGTGAATGCACCTGCATCAGCATACGGTAATGTCCATGTAGTTACATTAGTTACACTGTTGTACGCCCCAGTAAGGGATGTTTGTCTATCTAGGAGAATCTGATAGTTGAAACCTGTAGATGTATAGCCTTCCTGCAAGTACATACTCTCTAAGTAAATTCCGTCAGCCCTCTGTATAACACCATACAAAACAGAATTAATAAATCCTGCGTGAAGTATCACATCTGCTGCATCTAATACAAACTTACCCCAAGCTGATTGTACCTTTTCCTCACCATTCCAATATGTTTTATACATATAGAGCGCATTACGCTCATCTGTGGACAGTGCTACTACTAAATCTTCAGTAGTACTTGCTGCTAACAGAAATAGATTGGCAGGTACATATGCAGGTGCGTGTGCTGTAATATCGGCAGCATCGTTAGTAATTGTGTTAACATCTACAAAGTACTCTCTAATAGAAGAAGCTGTTCCTTTATCTGAGGCAAAGTAAATTGAGTTGCCTAAACTCACAGGGGAACACTTAGGTGTTGATTCAAATTCAGTCACAACCTGCGAAGATACGGTTTTTGAAGTTAACTTATCTGCTGCGGTTAACTGAAACTGTGTCTGATCAGAGAACATTAATAGAGTCTTATTGAATGGTATTACATTCTTCAATATTGAGACTTTAGTGTGACTCACAGTTACATCAATAGGATCATCATCTAATACAGCCGTAGTTGTTCTAGACCAAAAGTTAAAATACAATCCTGCCCTAGACATTATTAGTGATTCACCAGAGTATAAGCCTAACCTATCTCTGTAGAAGAATAAACCATTAAGAGTACTACCTATAAATGATGGGCTTGGGTTAGATACTAAACTACCAACTAACCGTGCACCCCAAGTTTGCTTATCAAACGTAAATGTACCATCAGCATTACGCACTAAAGTGTGAGGCATAGTAGTGGAATTAATTGTTGTTTCCTGTGCGGGTGCTGTTGTTTCTATCCATACATCTGATGCATCATAGCGTACATAATAGTCATCAAACCGTTGTAGATCATCTCCCTCTATCTTCCATACATCATTTGCTACGTTACCCGAAGTGGGTAAGTCACTAAATTTCTGTTTAGAGCCTAGTGAAGCTGCTCCTGAAGTTGCTGTGTCCATCAATACTGTTTTAGACTTATTAACTATAAAGGTAAAATCAGCTACGGTTACAACACTAAAGGATGTGCGCGGAGTGGTAGCAGATAGGTAAGTCTTCCCATTTGGAAATGATACTGTTTGCTGTACTCCCGCTAAATTGTAAACCTCTAAGTCACCATCAAGTATAACTACAATGTAACGCTCTACTTCATCTCTATTAATTAGGTGAAGGAAAGCATCACTAGCTATACTATTCTTAATTTTAGCTATATGATTGAATGCAGGTCTTTTACGCAAGCCTGATGCAATCGTTGGGTAGCCATTATCCTGCTGTGTACACTGTGAGGCATGGCGTAATGGATCTGGCTGTTGTGATACCCCATTGAATAGATTAGGTATAACCCCATTTATTAGTGCCATACCTACCTCCCGTGTACAACTGCATTAACAGACCAACTATCTCTAAACATGTTGCCATCTGTCTTCTTAACTTGGTGTCTCCTGAGTGCTGCAAAGGCAGATAGCTCTTGTGCCTCGGAGAACTTATGCTGTGAATCAGAGCCTAAAGCTCTAGTTTGATAGATACGCGCAGCCTTAATCATAATGTATGAACGTGCTGCTTGTGGAAGTTCATCCCACGTTAGGAGTAGTACAATCTCTCCTGTGAGTGTTTCTGTAAACACAAACGTATGGTTCTTCTTATCATATAAGCGTAGTCCACGCTGTACTGTATCAGCACTACTTGATTTAGTATTCCATTGTTCAACATCAAAACTGAGTGTATTAACTGGTAAGTTGATAAAACCCGATGCATCAGGAACTAAATCCCAATCTTCTTCCTTATTAAAAGTCCAACCTATCTCTAACACACTACGAATTACTTGGTCTAACACTAACTGACACTCAGCTACATCAGCCAAACCTGAAGACTCTAGTGTACTAACGGGGCTTTCACCTGCTGCATCTAGCATAGTGTTGATAGCTTCGAGTTTCGTAGTGAGAGCCGAAGTTGTCATAATGTTTTCCTTATTATATTAATTTTATGAAAAAAGGGAACTAGTAGTTAAACCACTAATCCCCTTTTGTATTACTCTACTATTAAGAAGTAGTCTTCAACTCAACTGCTGCTTCAGGGCGTAGGATACCATGACCAATAGCATATTTAGCTAAGAGTAATGTTACCTGTCTACGCATATCCCAAGACATTTCTTGAGCTAGGTCTAATAACTTAACAGTACCAACTGCCCGTGTGGACATGAGTAGTCCAACGGTTAGTGCAAAGTTACCTTGGTAAGAGGTTGGACCTGTTGAAATATTCGTGATAGGGAAGTTATTGGTCTTAACCAATTTAGCTCCACCAATCTGGAATACTGCGCCATCCTTGAAGTTACCATTACCTGCTGCATAGTCTGTGTTGTACAGAGTCTTATCTTGTGCAAGTAAGTAGTATTGTGCAGGGCGCATAAATACATTGCGACCATCTGCATCAGGATTGTTCTTTTCATCCATAGCTTGAATACCTGAATATATACCCGCAGCTAGATCGCTAGAGGATGTACGATACAGAGTACCAGATGATGTTAGAACAGTTCCGCCGTCACCACCAGTGACAGTAGCTGAAGCGCGGGCTGCATTGACACCCACTTGTAGTACGTTTCTGTCCCACGTATTAGCAAGTTCAATACCACACTCACGTGAATAAATAGACCGATAATCGTAATGGTTCATAGCTTCATCAATTGATGGTATAGCTACTGAAGCAATCAACTGATCATCAATAGCAATGACACGCTCATTGAGGTTAGATGTTTGCCCTAAGATTTCAGCACCCGCTGTGTGGTATGCTGCCGATACTTTCCAAGTTGCAGGAAACTGCGCTGATTTACCATGTGAAATTTGGCGAACCGTGTGCTTGTCTACTACTACTTGTGATTGCTCAAAGGCGGTTAGAATTTCACCACCGAATACTTTTAAGAATAGTGCATCTGTTGCGCCCGAACTGTTGACTTGACCCGCGCGTAATGGAGTTGCTGCTGCCATAATGTTTCCTTATAAATTAAATAAATAGTTTTTGTTACTCATTCTATTTATAAAACCTTTACACAATGTTATCCAACCTGAGTCGGGCATTAGCTTGTGTTTTACTACTAGAAATTAGGTAGGGGCAGTTATCGACATACCCTATTGAAGTCGTACTAATTAGAAAGCGGTAGTTTTTCCTACTTTAGCTTCCACTTGTTTTCGATACGATGGATCATTCCCATATCGAGGGTCAGACATTGCAGCAATCATCTCTGCTCTACTCCCAAACCCTCCAGTGGATTGATTACCACCAGTACTGCCCCCTAGTAACCTAGGCTCTTTTCCATTAGAATCTTCATACTTAGCTCTTAGCCCCGATATTGCTAACTTAACTTGATTAATATCACTAGTATTTACAGCAGTATCGTAGGCTTTAATTTCTTCTGGGGTTAAGGCTTTTCCCGCCCACGCTATCATATCAGCATAGGCTTCTTTACCTCCTGCTACTTCTTTAGCCTCAGTATCCCACTGTGCTGCTATGGCTTCTTGCCCCGCGATGTAGGCGTGTACGGTTGCTTCAGGTATACCACCCTTCACTAGACCTTCTATACTATCTGCTGATAGTTCACCCTTATCTGCATACTCTGCTGCTAACTCATCGAAGTTAAACCCCGATTTCTCAACTAGTGCCTTAGCTTCATCTGCCTTTTTACTATCTTCTCTAGCTGCAATTGCTCCTGCCTTGGCTAGTGTTAACGCTTCATCAGCTACCTCAAGAGAATCTTTATCTTCCTGAGTAGCACCGTCAGCTTCAGCTTTTTCTTTAGCTTCATCATATTTAACTTTAGCTAACACCACTGCATCCTCAGTACTAACTTTCAATGCTCCCTGTGGTTTAGCTTTAGCTTTTCCTCTACCCTTCTCTAACTCATTGTATGACTTAGTTAAAGAAGCATAGTCTACTTCTCCTGTTTCTTCATTATAGAACTTATCAGGAACACCATCAGGTTTAGCTGCTACTTCTACAGGTGTTTCCTCTACTGTAACTTCCTCTGACTGTTCAGTTCCTTGACTTGCATCAAACTTCTCTGCCATCTGTTTGTTATATGCATCTGAACCAACTTCTGGTGCAGTTACACTGGTTTCTTCTGCCTTATCCAGTTCCGCCATTCTAGTTATCTGTCCTCACTGCATCATGTGTTTTTAACTTTGTATCTTTTCCCTTTACTTCAGGTTTAACTTCACCCTTTACCACGGGTTTAACCTCTGGTTGCTTATGTACTGGAATTGCATTTGCCATAATTTTGTTGCCTCTATATATAAATTATTAAACTTCAGGTAACTGCTCAGCCATTGGTTCGGGTGGGACTCCACTACTAACTTCACTTGGGACATCTCCCCCCTGTTCAGCTTCACCTGCCTGTTTTGCTATGCCACCCATTTGGGTTATGGCGTTTGGTCCTAGTTTCTCCATCATCATTTGTTGCTGTTGTTGCTGTTGTGCTTGCTGCTGCTCAGCTTGCAAATCTTCTGGTGATTTAACTAAGCCCTTCATATCTATCCCACGTGCAACACCACTACGTTTAATGTAATCACTTGCAATGATGCTATTTGCTACAACTTCAGGACCAAGCACGGATATGTCCTCCATCCATGATCTTAACTTCTCGCTATCTTGTCCTCTACCAATAGCATCTACACCTGTGGTTACTTGTGGGCGCACCATACCTTTAGGTAATACTGGTAGTTTCTTTTGTTTCTCCATACGTGCCATCAATACAGTAACTAATGGTAATTGAAACTCCTGTGATAGAGAAGAATATATTCCACCCAAGGCATTTTCTAATTCATTAGCCATGAATCTAATTTCCTCTGCTGTCACCCTTTCACCGTTACGTTGGATTGAAGTATTCATTAGAAAAGCTAAACCTAGTGCTTGCTCCAACCTTTGTATTGTCTGTGCTGCAACTTGAAAGTCAGCCTGTTTCTGTAACTGGAGTACACTAACATCATCTGCATTGCCCACGATAATATCACCCGACTCTGATTCAGTTATATCTGCTGCCTCTGTAACGGCACTTGGGCGCAGCATAAATAGTACTTTAGCTGCTGCTGCACTACCTTGAACTATTGCCTTGGTTAGGTATTCAAGTGATTGAATATCACCTTTGTATTCCTCAACATACCCTCTACCATAATCCTCCCCAGATATACCTGTGAAGCGTAAAACAGAAAATGGTGATTTTTCTTTAGGATATTCACCTTTACTTTCAGGTACTAGTACCCCTCCCGCTTCTTGGGATACATACCACTTGTTGTCCACTAACTTTACACAGGTATATAAGCATATAATTTTCTCACCATTCTCGGTAACACTAGACCCCGCCTCGCCTGTTACCTCACCTTGCATTTCTTCAGGCAAGTCTGAGATGGATACATGCTCCTCGGTGATGAGTTCTAGTAGTTCCCCCATTGGATCACGCCTAGCAACGTATCGACCCAGTGGGAAGATTTTCATACCTCCTTTCGGATTTAAGTATGTAGCTACATTACCTGCAACTAATAAGTGTTTCAGAGATTCAAATACGGCAGGTCTGATTGCCGATGTTTCTATCTCGGTCATCACACTTCTTTCCATACTGTTGAATGTTTCCTCTACTTCTCCCCTTAATCCTTCTTCACCTGTAAGCTCTTGCAGTAAGAAGTCATCCACGACTAACTTAAAGAAGGGTGCATTCGGCGGTAGTAGTGTTATTAGTAATTTAGATGCTAAGTTATTAACCCCCCTTGCTCCTAAAGATTGAAAAGGTGTAGGTAAAACCGTGCTGCCACTGCTCCCTTCTGGGGGTATCAATGATGGTATAGTCAATACACTACATGATCGTGCCCGCTGAAGGTAGGGATCACGGAAGGTTGTTAACCTATTATACCTTGCTCGTTTAGTACCTGTTTCTCCTTCGGGCATATCTTCCATTTTTTATTTACCTATTAAGATTTTATTGAGAGACCTGAGCCTTGTTTATACTGATCATTCAAGTCAATTGTTAAGCCTTCCCTTCCCTGCCTTTGAAATTTTCTTTCCTTCTTCGTTTTCTGATCTAGTTCATCTTCAGGATTAACTAATTGTGCTCTACGCTCTTTTAGTAGTTCTTCTTGCTTCCGCTTATTCTCTGCCTCTTGATCTACAGCAGCCCTACTTGGTCCACCTCCGCCCATACACATTATAGTATCTCCTGATCTAATACGTTATTGTTAACTTCATCGAATTTTGCTTGTAGTACTTCGGCTACGCTGCACTGTCCTTCTCGAAACCATAATTCATTCTGGTCTATCTTTAGGCTCAATGCTTTCCTAGGAAAAGTTTCCCGTATTGCTTTAATTAATTCTGGTGTGAGTAACGCACCTAGTTCACTACCTCTTTTCTTTATTTTCTTCATAGTTTCCAAGCGGTTATTCATCGGTTATTCCTATACTGAGGAGCTATGGACATAAAAAACTCCTAACTATTTGAAAGTTAGGAGCTTATTGCTACTTTATACCTTTTCTTCTACTTCAATTAACTTCTCTAAGTAGTGCCTAGCCTTATATAAATCAACTAGTCCACCCTTACTTTTATACCTACTAATATACTTAACAATATTACCTTCTAAAAAACCTAAGTCATTAGCAGTTATAAAGTCCCAAGGCTGTATATTTTTAAGGTAGTGATCCCCACCTACTTGTGAATCATTGGGGGGCTTAGGTGATGGTATATCACCAACTTCTACAAATCCCATCGCTTCTAAATTTTGAGTTAACGTAGGCTTTTTCATTTGTGAAAGCCCTCTATCTCTTTAATAAAGTCAGGCACAGTTAGAAACCTACCGTCTACTAATACTACATAACAACTAGCAGACTGCACATCCCAGATAACTCTAACCTGATCGAGTGGAACATAATTCTGAAAATTAACACACTCCTTAAATTCCTCAATGGAACTCAACCTCTGAGTAACATGCCTATCAGCTTTAGCCCTTTGTATAAAGTGGTTCATTGAGAATAGGGCTAATGCTACTATTACTGTAAAACTAATTATCTTATTCCGATTCATCTGGACTCCATAATATTGGTTGCCACAGTGGGTAAGTCCCACGATCTACGTGCCGTAGTATCCTTGCTACCCTTGCCTGTATGAGTGCGTGTTCTTCGGTGAGTCCCGCAGTCTCATAGATACCAACTATCATGGACCACCAATCCACTGGGGATACACTGTCCAGTAATCTGTTAGCCTTGATCTTACCTATTCCTCTACACCCACCATACCCATCAACTGCATCACCCATCAAAGTTTGCAGCATATGAAACCTATGTGCATGTTCTTTAGTAATGTACTTAGCTTTGCTATCCTTACGTGGATTGAAAAGCCAACCCTCAATGGTTTGCATATCCTTATCTTCCGATACAATAATGCGCTTACCCCTGTGTGGTTCAGTGGATAGGATACCCATAACATCATCGGCTTCCAAACCTTCCCATAATTTAGATTCGTATACACGCGCCAGATAATCCTTAACAGCCTGTAGTTGTGTAGGTCTTGCTACATTGGTGCGGTTACTTTTATATGTTGGGAGAATTTTTCGCCTAAAACCATCACAAGTCTTACAGGATAGGCAGATAATTACATCCTTAGCTTTGAGTTTGTGTACTAATTCACTTATCTTCTTATCCGCCAACTCATATGCAGTTTCAATATTACCTATATCAACTGCTATGTCGCTGCTATCCTCGCCAAACCTATAGGTATGTTGGTTAGCTGCGGATACATGATATGCTAATATGTCGGCATCAATGAGCAAGGTGGTCATCGGCTGTCTCATGTGATAGTTGTTCATACATTTCATAACCAAGCGACCACCAGTACCACTCTTTAGAACGCTCGGCATAAGGGCAATGCGGTGGTGAGTGATACATCTCATCAAGCTCAGCAGCATCTAACCCCTTCCTAATTATTTCCATCTTCTCTGATCTTATATACATTGTGTCCTCCACGTTAGTGTGTGTCAGCCCAGTTCATTCCTACTTTATATTCACCATCAATAGGTATGCGAAAATTAAAGTACTTACCTGCTTCTTGATATGCTTCAACCTGCATCTTTCCTACCTCATCTGCAATAGCTTCCTCACAATCCCACTGATGCTCATCGTGATTCCACAGAACCTGCTGCGCCCGCTGTTCCCACCCCTTAGCTATAATCTTCTCACGCATTATAACCATAGACTTCTTAGCGAGTAGTGCTCCCGCAGATTGTAGCAAAGTATTAAGTGCAGAGTGTGCGTTCCTTATAGGAATCCTTCGCTTATCCAGACCCACCAAGTAACCCTTCTGCTGTGCCTTATCCTTAACCGCATCAATTAGTTTCTTTAATGCAGGTAGTCCAGTAAGGAACTTCTTCCTTAATCTCCTGCCCTCTTTAGCATCCTTACCTACAATGCTGCCTATCTTTTCATTGCCCGCACCATAGATGAATGCGTAGAAGAATGTCTTAGCGTTGTCACGAGTCGCAAGACCTGCTGCTTCCTGATTGGTAGTGTGTATGTCACCATCTAACACAACCCTACAATACTCACCATCATCCCACAGTGCCATGAAGTGCGCGAGACACCTGCCCTCAACACCTGACTGATCCGCACCTACTAACCTGCGCCCACTAGATGCAGTGAACAAGGCTCTACATTCCTTACCATATTCTGAATAAACAGCAGGTACTTGTCCTAGGTTCGGCTTACTGTGTGTGGCTCTACCTGTCACTGCACCATTAGTAATTACTGAACCATGCATACGACCCTTAGTTACATGGCGCAACCATGCCTGTGGTGCATTAGCAACTGCTGCTAACCTCTTGTTTACTACCAGATATTCACGTAGTAATGCTACCTCTGGGTAGTCTAATTCTTTTAGGATTACCTCATCCATCTTAGGCTTGCCATCGTCACCCATAATTTTTGGTATCCAATTGTACTTAGCCTTCAACCAGTACACAATATGATTACGATTGGATGCACTGAACTGCGTATGTGTTACCGCTGTTATTCTAGCATCAGCACAGTAGCCCATAGTTTTATTGTCACGCTTAGGACACCACACCTTATTAGGTACATACATATCGGGGAAGGCTACACTCAACTCACCCTCTAACTCTAACTTACGCTTGGTTAAGGTTGCTGCTAACTCTGCTGCTGCATCCGTATCGAATGCTACACCATACCGTTCTTGTGCTGAGATAATGAACCTAACTTCATGTTCTAAATCCAACGCTTCTTGGGAGTAGTTCTTTCCCATTAACATTTTGTATAGCACTCGTGTTACCTCAGTGTCCTGCTTACAGTACTCAACCATATCCTCATTAATCCTATCCCACTTCTTAGCCTTACGCTCCTTCACATCCTCAATGTTGGTATCCCCTGTGTACTCACCCTTGTGACACTGTAACCTGTGACCCCATGCCTCCAATGAATGTCTATTGGATAACCTCTTAGGAAAACCTTGCTTGATCACTAGCTTACTATCTGCATCCCAACGATCAGGGAAGATTAAACGTGATGCTACCAATGTATCAAAGCACTTGTGTTCGGGCAATTCAAATGTAGGGTACACCTTTGCTAGTGCAGGTATATCAAAGCCAATTAGATTATGTCCCACGAACTTCGTATCTAATTTCTCAGCCTGTTGCATTAAGAATTTAACGCCCTCGTAAACATTCATGCACCAATGATCAGATTCATAGGACACGTAGTCACCTGTGTCTGCATCCCGTACTACCATGCAATGAATTGTATCAAGGTCTTTCAGTAAACCATTTGTTTCTGTATCTATTATATATGTAGTCATAACCTTCCTCTCTAACGAGTGAATTAAGTGAACAACCTTCGCTCCCCCAGTATTGCTTTGCACAGTGTTACCAGATCAGCATCAGTCCCTGTACCCTTAGCCATGTTGTAATGCCAAGTAACTACTTGAGTATTCCAAGTCTCATAACCATACGAACCATTAATCCTATCTATGCTTGGTGCTCGTGGTTCTTTATAACCCGCTACACGCGGTGGACCTAAGTAAAACTTGTGTCCCGTTCTTGTGCAAGCACCCTTAATCAAGTGATGTTCAACCCACTGCTTGCTGATGGTGCAGGGCAAGCCTAACCTTTTTGCCCTTGCACGCGCATCCTTCAGCAGCTTGGTAGACCTTCCACTGGTTGTACTAACGTATGCTCTAACGTAGGCTGCACGTTCTTCTTTAGTCATTATCAGAACTCCCCTCTATCTGTGGATGGGTTGCCACTAGCAAACGGGTCATCAACTACTTCAACCAATCTGCCAGTAGCTGCATCATAATCCAAGTAAACACAAGTACCTACTGACCTACCAGTATAGCGATCCTTCAGGATTCTAATGGTAGACATATGTCTCAAGTGTTCATCCTTGTGCTGCTGATTCCTTTCAATACCTATAACAAAGTTAGCCCACTGACCTATAGCCCTTGAACCAAAGAAGTGTTTGATCTGTACACGCCCACCTTCTTCATGTGGTTTACCTTCAGGTGTGTTCAGGTGTGATATTAAGAACAGGCTTACCTTCAACTCACGTGCCAGACTAGCGAGATCAG
>Ga0308018_10000442_pt1 | contig 21508 bp, 21 predicted proteins | sample Neamet282_FD_203130 | JGI IMG/M metagenome (GOLD analysis project Ga0308018, IMG submission 203130) | Marine microbial communities from water near the shore, Antarctic Ocean - #282 | ecosystem: Environmental > Aquatic > Marine > Unclassified | place: Southern Ocean | collected 2014-10-01
CATGAAAGGCGAGCTTGCGAGCGAGAAGGCCCAAGTCTCCGGCCTCGAAGATCAAATCACGAAGACGATGGAGCACATCGAGCGCCTGTCGGACGAGGTTGCGACCGCTCGCCGCCGGGAAGAGATGGCTCGGGAGATCGATGACAACGAAACCGTGAAGCTTGCGGCGGAATTTGCCACGAAGGCTGAAGGGTATATCACCGTCCTGCAGAAGAAGCGCACAGCGTTGGAAGAGGAACTGGTCTTCCGTGTCCGGACTGTCGAAGAGATGTGTGCGCAGTTCAATGCGGCACGCGAGAAGCGCGACAGCCTGACCGCGACGCCTGGACGCACGGATGCCCGTGAGAGCATCTCAGCCGCAAATGACCTGTTCTCTCAGTTCGACCGAATGGCAGAAGCGATCGGAGAAACCAAGGCAGAAGCTGAGGCGGCTCAGGCGTTTGACGAACTCGACCAGCCGTCCGAGTTCCGCGTGGACATCGATGACACGCCTGTCCCAAGGGAGCTGGACGTCGACGCAGCGCTCGAGGAACTCAAGCGTCGGATGGGCGAAGACTAGTCGCCTTCGAGCACTTCGCTGGCCAGTTCTCGCAGGAAGAGTAGACCCGCGCATTCCCCTGCGAGGAAGATGATGTCCTCTCTCGTGGTCGAGGGAAGCGTCGTCGTTCGAGTGGTCCCGCCGTCCACATAGAGCGTCCAGATTCGTCCATCGTCGGCCCCGAGAAACAGAACCAGTCCATCGGCCTCCAGGTCGACGAGAGACGGCCCATCCTCCGGCCCAAAACGCGGGAGGCGAGCGGTGTCAACCTCCGTCCGAGCCGGATCGGCAGCGAGGTCTAGTGCCACGAACGCGGCGGTCGCCCCCGGGTCCTTGATCGAGGACCACAGGATCAGGCCCCGCTCCGCCTGTGAAAGATGGATGATTCTCCAGAGTGGGAGCGCGAAACCCGATCGCTCACCGTCGGCTCCCCAGAGTGCCATCGACCCTCGTGACAGATCGCTTGCGGGTTCCCGCTTGATGTAGCGGGTCAGGTCGATGATTTCGTCAGCCATCACAGAATGAACAAGGACCGACCGGGCCAGTCAAACACCCCACTTGGTCTGGCTCTCCCCAAAATGTTCGGGTAACTTCGTGTGGCGTGATCTTGCGCCTTGGAACGACCCACACACCTCAGTATCCGCTATGCAGAACTGGATCGGCATCGCCATCTGGATCATTATGGGCTCCTCGATCGGCCTCGTGATGAGAGCCGTCATCAGCCGCCCGGAGGAACAACCCGGACATGCTCAGATCATTGCCGTTCTCGGTGCATTTGCCGCCGTCATTGGTGGCATGCTTGGCGTGGGGATCTTCCACCTGTACGATCCGCTCGCGCTGAGCAGCGGCGGAATGGCTGGAGCGGTGCTTTTCGCGCTCCTGATGACGTTCATCTACCGCTGGGGCCTGCGGACGCTCATCTGAGTCCAAGTCGGGTCCATGGATCCGACGACGCAGCACCGCCCTCGCGTATGACCAGCGGACCTTGGTCCGCGCAACCGCTGACGGGCACTCATGTCGGATGCACTTCGCTTCATTGACGACAACCTTGGGCGCTTTCGGTCCGAGCTATACGACTTCCTCCGCATCCCATCGATCTCGGCGAAGTCCGAGCACGACGGGGACACGCGCGCGACTGCGGAGTGGTTCCACGACAAGTTGATCGCAGCGGGCCTGACGTCGGAGATCATCGACACACCCGGGCATCCAATCGTTCTCGGCGAGTGGCGAGGAGCCGGCCCTGATGCACCCACCGTGCTGATCTACGGTCACTACGACGTGCAGCCACCCGAGCCGCTCGAGTTGTGGACATCCCCGCCCTTCGAGCCGACCGAGCGTGATGGTCGGATTTACGCCCGCGGATCGGCAGACGACAAAGGGCAGCTCTACATGCACGTGAAGGCGCTCGAGGCCCATCTCGCCACGGGCTCGGAGCTTCCGATCAACATCGTCGTCCTCGCAGAAGGGGAAGAGGAGATCGGGTCCCCCAACCTCGTGCCGTTCGTCGAAGTGAACGCTGACCGACTCGCGTGCGATGTGGTCCTGATCTCCGACACCGGGATGTACGCGGAAGGTCGGCCTTCAGTTGGCTTCTCTCTTCGCGGCCTCGCCTACTTCGAAATTCATGTGCACGGCGCGAACAGCGACTTACACTCGGGTGAATACGGCGGAGCCGTGGCGAATCCAGGCAACGCGATCTCCGCGATCATCGCTTCGCTGCACGACGCAGATGGCAGGGTCGCCATCCCGGGTTTCTACGATGCCGTCCTCGACTGGGACGCGGAAACGCGCGCCCGAATCGGCTCGCTTCCGCACTCTGACGACGAATATGCGAAGAGCCTCGAGGTGGCGGAGCTAACCGGCGAGTCAGGGTACGGAACGCTGGAACGACTTTGGATCCGCCCCACGTGCGACGTTTGCGGGATCCTTTGCGGCTATACGGGCGAGGGCGCAAAAACGGTGCTCCCGAATCACGCGATGGCCAAAGTGAGCTTCCGCCTGGTGCCCGATCAAAATCCAGAGAAGGTCAAACAGCTTCTCGAGGCGCACGTGCGTTCCGTGACACCGATCGGCGTTTCGGTCGAGATCGTCGAATTGCACGGCGGGAGGCCCTGGAAAGCGAGTGTGTCGGGAAGGGCCTTCGAGGCAGCAGGTGCCGCCCTTGAGGAGGCCTTCGGGACCAAGCCAGTACCGATGGGAGGCGGTGGATCGATCCCGATCGTGGTGGAATTCGAAGAGAAGCTCGAAGCCACGGCACTTCTGGTCGGCTTCTCCCTCCCGGGCTGCAACCTGCACGCCCCTGACGAGTGGCTGCCGATCGACAACTACGAGAAGGGAATCGGTGCGCTGGCCCTGCTCTATGAAAAGCTGGGCGAGTGATCCAAACTTTTCGGGCCATGGAGATCACCCCGCGAGGGTCGTAACCGCCAAATTCCTACTGCACGGTACCTTAACCGCACGTTTCACGAATCGCGTACCAGGCGCCCGGATTCGTTTGCGGCTTAGGTCTAGTCGATGCTGTGCAGGCGCCTCACCACGCCCCAGGAAGTCGGCATTAAGTAGCTCAGCCTAGGATGACGTAGCGCAGACCTGGATGGACTTCGCGAAGATGGAATTGTTGAAGGGAAGCCGGGACCCCAGGGCCCCCATCGAACGGCCCCTGGAGAGCGGAACTGCTGAAATCGAGATCCGCGCCTGGCTCTGAGGCCAGAGACAACGGAGGTGCTGCTGCGGGCGACTCAAATCAATCGATCACCGCCTGGATTCATTCGACAGGAATCTGATACGCTCCCCGAAACTCGTCCGCGGCCACGGCGACATCAACGGACGCCATCGCCATCGGCTGACCCTTCACGTTATCGGTTGTGAGCACCACATGGCTGAACACGAAGAGAGCATCCCGCAGTTGCTCAATCTGGCGCACAACGTTGCAGCCAAAAAAGTCTCTAGGCATCCCCATGATCACTTCCGAGAAAGGAGTGACGGGCCCATTCTTCGGCGCCCACAACGGATTCTAGGAGGAATCCGAAGGGCGGTTCCGCTAGCTTCGCGTACATCGTAACAGCCGTATCGACATCGAATAGAAACTCCCGCCAGACCGGCACGAGGATCGCACCCTCGGCCATGGCGGAAAATCGATCGAAGGAAGGAAAGAGCCGCATGAGGGGAGCACCTATTTTCGAGTCGTCACCGAAGGAGGGCAACCGATGAGCGCCGGTATGTCCGGCGGACCGGAACGGGCGTCAACGCCGCTACTCGCGGTCGACACGGGTGGCACTTTTACCGACCTCGTTTTGCTCGAGTCAGGAAATATTCGAACACTCAAGGTCCCGAGTACTCCACACGATCCCTCGCAGGCGGTGCTCGACGGCATCAGAGAGATTCTGGGAGAATCGGCGACATTCGACCTTCTGCACGGCTCGACCGTCGCGACTAATGCCCTGCTCGAACGTCGTGGCGTACGTGTCATGCTGGTTACCAACGAGGGCTTCGAGGACGTGATCGAGATCGGTCGCCAAGACCGTCCCCAGCTGTACGCTCTGGTCGGCCATCGCCTCCCTCCCCTCGTATCGCGCGAGGATCGCATCGGTGTCCCAGGACGCGTCGGCCCCCATGGTGAAGAGATCGCCCCTCTGGATACGGCCCGGCTCATGGGCCTGGCAGCAGAAGCGACCGAACGTGGCGCAGAGGCTGTCGCGATTTCACTGCTCCATTCGTACGCGAATCCATCGCACGAACGCGCAGTAGCGGAAGCCCTAAAAGCTGGACTTAGCGACGATTCGATTCCGATCTCGGTGTCGAGCGAGATCGTGCCGGAATTTCGAGAATACGAACGCACATCGACCACCGTTATCAACGCGTACGTCGCCCCTCTCATGGACCGATACCTGGGCCGCCTCGCTGATGAGGCGGGCGCGAGGCGTGTCACGATCATGGGGTCAAACGGCGGCGCCCTGCCGATCGATCGAGCTCGGCGCGAGCCAGTGCATACGGTGCTCTCAGGACCTGCCGGCGGCGTTGTCGGCGCTCTGTCGTGGGCGAAGCGGGCAGGCCACGACTCCATCATCTCCTTCGATATGGGCGGTACCTCGACCGACGTCTCCCTGTGTCCCGGACGGCCCCTTCGCACGCGCGAGTTTTCGATCGCGGACCAACCGGCCGCGATCCCGGTACTCGACATTCATACGGTGGGCGCAGGTGGCGGGTCGATCGCCCGTGTGGACGCGGGCGGCGCACTCCGGGTCGGACCCAGGAGTGCAGGAGCGCAGCCCGGACCGATCTGCTATGGGAACGGCGGCACCGCGGTCACCGTCACCGATGCTCACGTCTGGCTTGGCCGGCTGCCCGCTGCGGCCTTTCTAGGCGGCGATCGCACTCTGGATCGAGAAGCGGTGGAGGGACCACTGCGCGAGATCGCGGAGGCGCTCAACAAGAGCCTCGATGAGGCTGCAGAAGGAGTGCTCGCCGTCGCTGACACCGCCATGGAGCGCGCGCTTCGAGTCATATCGGTCGAGCGTGGATATGATCCGGTCGACTTCGCGGTCGTCGCATTCGGGGGCGCTGGCGGACTTCACGTAGCTGAGCTCACTGACCGAGTGGGTGCCTCCAAGGCCCTGATCCCCCCGGACCCAGGCCTCCTGTCCGCGTACGGAATGCTGGCTTCACCCGTGACGCGTGAGGTCTCTCGCACGGTGCTGCTGGACACCAACGAACCCGATCTGGACGCCCGACTCTCGACGGTACTCGACGAACTTGAGAGCGGCGCCCGTGCCGCAATGGAAAAAGAGGGGCTCGCGGCCTCCATACTCGTCTCGGAACGTTGGATCGACGCCAGGTACCAGGGGCAGAGCTTTGAACTCGGAGTACCTGAGGCCGGCTGGAGAGAGGCCTTCCACACGGCCCATGAGGAGCGATACGGATACCGACGAGACGAGGCACCTCTAGAAGCAGTCACTCTTCGCGTCACTGTGACCGGTCCCGAGCCGGAGCTCGGTCAATCACCGATCGAGCCAACCGACGGCCCTCCACCTATCTCTAGCGTCAAGGTCGTATTCGGGGGCACCGAACATGAGGCGACGAGCGTCTGGCGCACCGACCTGAGAAACGGTCACACTCTCGATGGCCCTCTCATTGTCCAAGAGTACTCCGGTACGACTTGGGTCCCACCGGAGTGGCAGCTCCAGGTCGACCGCTGGGGCACTCTTCACATGACACAGGCGACCAACACCTGACTGGTTATCTTCGAGGCTTAGTACAGCCCTGTGGGCACCTCATGCGATCCAAGCACGTATGACCTCTTCTGACGAAAAGCTGTCGCCTGCGAGCGACGACGACTTCCAGCCGCCCTACCAGGCGGCTGCCATCGCCGGGGTCATGGTGTTCGGGCTCTACGCGCTCACCCTGTCTCCAACGACCGCGTTCTGGGACACGAGCGAATACATCGCTACGGGCGAGATCATGGGCATTCCCCATCCTCCGGGGAATCCTCTCTTCGTCGTGCTTGCACGGGCCTGGTCCATTCTTCTGACTCCGCTCGGCCTCACGGCTGCGGTGAAGATCAATCTGTTCAGCGCCCTGATGAGTGCGTCCGCGCATGGGCTCTGGTTCCTGGTCGTCCACCACGTACTGCGCTTCTTCTCGGAAGACCGATTCTTCCGTCTGGCCGGTGCGTCTGCGGCAGTGCTAGTCAGCTCGACAGCCTACACCGTCTGGAATCAGTCGAACGTGAACGAGAAGGTGTATACGGTCTCGCTTCTCACCATCGCGCTCCTTTCCTGGCTGGCAGTCCGGTGGCAGGAGAACCTCGGGAAGGGGAAGGACGACAACCTTTTGATTCTCATGGCGTTCGTTCTCGCCTTGAGCGTTGGAAACCACTTGATGGCCTTTCTCGCGGCGCCCGCCATCGGCCTCTTCATTCTGTATGTGCACCCCCAGTCCTTGCTGAACTGGCGGCTCTACGTCGCAGGAATCGGGGCGGCCATGCTCGGGCTCACCATCCATCTCTTCCTGCCGATTCGTGCGGGACTGAGTCCGGTCATCAACGAAGCCGCGCCAACGTGCCCGGATATCGGATCGGCGATCGGTGCTGTGGTCACGTACGGGAAAGCCGGGTGCGTCGCGCTCGCTGAGGCGATCAGCCGCGATCAGTACTCGAAGCCACCGCTGGTGCCTCGACAGGCTGCCCTGTCGTCACAGTTCGTGAACTACCTGCAGTATTTCGACTGGCAGTGGGCCCGGTCACTGGCGGGAGACGATACGGTATTTCCACGTATCCGACTCCCATTCACGATGCTCTTCACCGGCTTCGGCGTCTGGGGGGCTATTGAGCACGCCCGGCGCGACAAGGCCAGTTTCATCTACCTCGCGACACTCTTCGGGACGCTGTCAGTCGCGCTGCTCTACTACATGAACTTCAAGTACGGCTACTCGCTACAGGCGCCGGTAGCCGACCGTGCTCTCCATGAGGTACGTGAGCGTGACTACTTCTTCATCGTCAGCTTCTCGGTGTGGGGTCTCTGGGCGGGCATGGGCATCGCGACGCTGTGGCAGGAAGCGGCTCGCGAAATAGGGAGCACCCTCAAGAAGGTCAGTCCAATTCTACTCATGGCGTGCATCCCGCTTGTGTTCAACTGGGGATGGGCCTCGCGGAACGACGACTACTCAGCGCGCGACTGGGCATATAACCTGCTGATGAGTGTTGAACCGTACTCGGTGCTCTTCACCAACGGCGACAATGACACTTTCCCGCTCTGGTATCTGCAGGAGGTGGAGGGTATCCGCCGCGATGTCACGGTGGTGGTCACGTCGTACCTGAACACTGCGTGGTACACGAAGCAGCTTCGCGACCTCACCACGCCCTGCGAGGTGGGTGTCGACCCGTCCGACGACTGGACCGTGATCCAGTGTCAGCGCCCGTACACGTTCGAGAATACAGACGCTGCCTACGTGACCGACGCCGGTCAGGCGAACGGGAAGACGTCGATCGTAGTCGCGCAGATCATGACGCCGACCAAGTCGATCATCCCGCTCGACGATCAGCAGATCGAGGAAGCGGCGGCGGCGTATTCGCGAATTGATCAGGCCGTCACCCTCCAGATCGGTCAAGTGCAAGCCCGGCTTCCCGGCGATCAGTACCTGGCTCCGTGGCAGCGATTCGCGCTCACGCTCATGGTCGAGTCCATCGACGATCGCCCGATCTACTTCGCTTCCAGCGGAAACGCAGCAATCTCCCTGGGCGTGCAGCCTTATCTGGTCAGGCAGGGCCTCGCTTTCCGTATGAACGACGGTGCGCTGACCGACAGCATGGAGGCAGCCACGGCGCTTGAGCCGTCACCGTACAGCAGCGTGACCGGCAACTGGCTGGACGAAGCAAGGACCAAGATCCTTATGGAGGAGGTCTTCGTGCACCGCGGCGGAATCCCACATGAATGGGATCATTGGCCGGATATTGCGACGCTTGGTATTCCCAACTACTACTCATGGGTCTACACGGCACTCATGCAGGGTGCCAATCAGTCCGCCAACATCGAAGCCGCAGAGCAGTACCGGATCGAGGCAGAAGCGTGGCTGCAGCTAGGAACACCGGCGGGCAGTTGATCGCTGTCCGTTGGATTGATCGAGCGATCCAGATCCACTAATCGCGCGATCGCGCTCTAGAGGTCGACCAGCACGCCAAGCCCCTCCCGCTCGGCTGCATGAAGCACTCTGGACGCGACTGCTACGTCCTGAACAGCATTTCCCACCGACTTGAAAAACGTGATCTCGTCCGGTGATGTGCGCCCCGCGACAAGACCCAGCACGACCTCCCCGATCTCGCCCGCCATTACGGATTCATCGACGTCTCCATCACGGATCGGACCCACGATGTCGCCAGCCTCATCCATGATGGCCTCTCGTTGATCGACGATGACCCGGGCACGCTGAATCAGAGCCGTGTCCACCTCTCGCATCTCGGTGGTGAACGAACCCACTCCCGTCACATGCGTGCCTGGCTCTATGCTGGTTCCGTCGAACACCGGCACAACACTGCTCGTGGCCGCGATCACAATGTCCGCTCCCCGCACTGCCTCGTCAGGGTCAGTCACCTGAATCGCAGCAACGCCCTCGAGCTCAGCGACCAGCGTCGCGGCGCTCGACCCACTTGGCGACACGATCCTCACCTCCGATATCTCCCGCACGCATCGGACCGCCTGCAGCTGCGTGCGCGCCTGCACCCCGGCTCCGAACAACGCAACCGTCGAGGACTCCGGGCGAGAGAGCAAATCGGCCGCTAGGCCGCCGACTGCTCCGGTGCGCAGCGCGGTAAGCCAGGTCCCATCCATGACCGCTGTGGTTTGTCCTGTCACCGGATCAATCGCAAGCACAACGGCGTGAATCACCGGCAGCCCCTCCGCGGCATTTCCGGGATTCACAGACACGACCTTCGCGCCGGCAACTCCGGTATCCTTCAAGTGGGCGGGCATGAAAAGTGTGACGCCATGCTCGGACTCGAGCGGCAGTCGGACAGGGACTGTGGCGCCTCCCTCGGACAGCGTTGCGAATGCCTGGCGCATCGCCTCGATGGCCACCGGCATGTCGATAGCAGCGCGGACATCAGCACCGGACAGGATCCTGATTTGCATGAGACTCGTGTCGCTTACAGAGTAACGGAGGCGGCGCATCGCGCCGCGCACAACCTACTCCACCAGGGCCCCGATTGGACACATTGAGGCGACATCAGCCAACGGCCCTCGTCGTAGGAGCCGGAGCCTTCGGTGTAGTTTCCGCCCTCGAGCTCGCACACCGTGGATTCGCGGTCACGATTCTTGACCGAGGGCCTACGCCACATCCCGAGGCATCGTCCACGGACATCAGCAAGATGCTGCGAATGGACTACGGCTCCGACGTGTTCTATCACGAACTTGCCGAAGCAGCTCTCGACATCTGGGATGAGTGGAATAGAGCTTGGTCTCGACCTCTCTACCACGAAGAAGGCTTCCTGGTGCTGGCCCCCGGACAGATGCGAGCCGGCGGCTTCGAGTACGAGAGCCATCGTGTTCTCACGGAGCGCGGATACAAGCCACAGCGAGTGGACAGCGCTTATATGGCACGCCATCACCCGGAATGGTCTTCTGACCGATACCCTGATGGCTACATGAGTCCTCGCGGAGGCTGGGCAGAGAGCGGGGCCGTAGTCGCCGACCTCCTCGAGCAGTGTGTGGACAGCGGCGTGCAAACGATGACCGGCACGTTCGTTCGACTCCTTAGCCACGGGTCCCGCGTGAGTGGTGCTCTCGTTCGTACCGGTCACAGCGAGCAAACCATCAAGGCCGATTCGGTCGTCCTGTGCGCTGGTGCCTGGACGCCCTCTCTAGCACCATGGCTATCCGAGGTGATGAAGGCCGTCGCCCAGCCGGTGGTTCACTTCGCCGTCAATCGAACCGAGTCGTTTGGTGGCTCCGCCTTCCCGCCCTTTTCCGCCGACATCTCGGGAAGCGGCTGGTACGGCTTTCCTGTTCTCGCCGACGGCCGATTCAAGCTCGGGCACCACAGTGATGGTCTTGTAGTCGACCCATCCCAGCGCGGCACGGTCGGGCCGGGCCACATCGAGAAAGCCCGCGACTTTCTGAGAGAGTCGATTCCATCGATCGCCGAAGCTCCCGTCATCGACTCCAGAATCTGCCTATACTGCGACAGCATCGACGGTGACCTCCTGCTCGATCGAGATCCGGAAAGAGAGGGACTGGTCGTGGCCGCCGGTGGTAGCGGCCACGGTTTCAAATTCACACCGATGATCGGGAAGATCGTCGCGGATGCGGTCGAGGGTCGCGCCAATCGATGGCAGCCGCGATTTTGTTGGCGTACAGGCGGTAGCGCCGCGGCGGAAGAAGCTCGCCACAGACAACCTAAGGACCAGAAAGGCTGATGAAAATCGTTTCCACTCCCGACGGCCCCACGCCGGCCGGGCACTACAGTCAGGCCGTTGTTTACGGAGGGGTCGTCTACGTCGCCGGAATGTTCGGCAAGGACCCGGCCACCCCAGACACCCCCCTGGGTGGTGCAGGCGAGCAGACCCGCACTGCCCTCCGTAACGTGTCGACGGTACTCGAGGCAGCTGGCTCAAGCCTCACATCTATCATCCGGATGACGGTGTACGTCTCGGACATCGACTATTGGGGTGAGGTCAACGAGGCATATGCAGAGGTCATGGGCGATCACAAACCCGCTCGAGCGATCGTAGCGGTGAAGAACTTCCCTGACCCATACATAGTTGAGATTGTCGCGACGGCAGCGCTCGGCGGATAAATCTCGCGGCGGCGGTACTTGCCTTCGTTAAATCGCAAGACACGAGGCCGTCATGTTGTCGAGGAAGAGCCTGTCGCGTGAGGAGAGCGACTTCATGCCGTAAACATCGACGACATCGAGGACCCGGCCGACCTCGTCCGCGTTCAGGGGATGCAATACGCCGGTGTTGATGTCGCCCCAGCTCCCTCGGTCTTCCTGATTTCGCACACCAGTCGGCGAATGGTGCGGGTTCGGCACTTCAGCGCATCGGTGCGCCTCGATTCGACGTTTCCGCCAACTCCCGTGCCACAACTAGGCACCGCCGCCGCTCGTCACCAGAACGGCTATAGCAGATACGAGATAGTTCATCATCAGAAAAAGCTTCGACATCGTCCAACGTAGAGGGGGGGGCCTGACCACGCCTTCCACATCTCTTACGACGAATAGTGAGACGGAAACGTTACAGGTTCGGACCCCTGCCCGACTCGTGCACTGAGCACGAGTCTCAACCTGCCCGATGCCCCCTTGTTTTCAAGGGCTCTTGACCGACAGAAGACATCAAAGTCACTCGACCAGGACCGGCCGGAGCGGGGCGCAACATAGGTCCTGACAGCGAACCCTCCTCGCGGACCTCGAGCACATAGTCGAACAGCTCTGGCCGGGCCTCGACCACGTCACCGCGGCTGAACAGGACGATTCGCGGCACCTCCTGAAGCAGGTCCTTGGTAAGGAGCAGCGTCCGCAGGCGAGCCTCCTGATCCAGACGATCGAAGGGCTGCTCAATCGGAATGGAGGCCACGATCCGTCCTCGCGCCGCGACCAGTGAAGCAGCAGCGAGACGGATGGCGACTCGACCCGCAGCGAGGTCCTCTTCAGACAGTGGCGTCAGCACTCCGACACTCCCCTGCAGATGAACGGTGTCGTCATCCCAGGTCATCGCCAGAATGCGCGCACCGGAGATCCGCGACACGAATCTCGAAGCACGGTCCAGTAGCATATCTGTGGCGCGTGCTCGGCGCGCAAACCGTACCCTGAGGAGGGCAGAGACCACATCTCCGGCAGCGCCTTCCGGTAACGATATCGGCCGGTCCGTGCGCGAACCCTCCAGCTCCCGCAGTCGAGCTCGCAGGAGCTCAACACGTTCCGACCCTGCTTCGAGCGCCGCATGAAGGGTGAGTGACCGACGCTCAAGCTCCTGGAGGTGAACCGGCTTGGGCTCGAGCTGCTCCCAGCGACTCTTCCACCAGCTTCCGTCCTGTACGACAGACTCCCATTCGTCGCGTAGCTCATCAAGCACCTCATCGTAGTGTGACTCGAGGACACGGCCACACATCGGGCAGGGAGCCTCACTTCCCATCGATTCCATTCGACGAATTCTCGCCCGCAATTCTCGGGCGCGATCCCGATATGCGAACAACGTCGTCTCTGCGTCCTGCCGCTCTCGATGCCAGTCCATGGTGGCGACCTCGAGGTCGCCATCGCTCTCAGTTACGTCTGCCCGGGTGGACATCAGTTCCTGTCCAGCATTTCTGAACTCCGCAGCGACTACATCGGGATCGATCCGTACGGCACCGCGTGCGGGCCGGGCGGCGATGGTCGGGTCGGGTGTCGGTTCCGGCGCATGAGCGCCTAGTGCCTCGAGCGCCGCGTCGATCAGCCCGAGCCCTCGACTCTCGGCCACGGCATCAATTGCCCGACGAAGCGCGCCATCGAGCGTCTCCGCTTCGACGCCAGACCACCATCTCCGGATCGCTCCGTCAGGTCCTGTCCTCCCGGCCTTCAGGTACAGGTCTGTTACGGCACGACGAGAGCGCCCCCCGCCCCCGAGAATCGCAGTCAGTCCTAGGGGAATCGACGTGCTCAAGCGACCAGCCCCAGGAAGCGTTCCGTCCAGGGCGTCTATCTGGCCGTGTGCGGTCTCTTCGTGTCCCTCGCTCAAGTCGGGGATCACCTGAGCCACGAGCCGAGCAGCCTCGGCATTGTCCGTGCCGTCCCGCGTCAGTTCGGCGAGGACCACGTCCCGAACCAGGGCTGGGGCATCGACAGGCCGCCAAGCCTCCGAAGGCACGTTGATATCCTTGCCCGCCTCGATCGCCAGATGAAGAGCCTCACCGCGAAAGGCCCGAAGAGGCTCCCCCTGGAGAGCGAGCAAGTCGGATGGGGCTGCGCCCTGCAGTCTAATCCGGACGATCTTGTTCGCGATCCCACCGGGGACTTCGGTGAGTACCTCGTGCACCTTTCGCCGAACGCGATCGGGGTCAGCGGTCACGATCTTAACCGGCGCTAGGGCTACGACGGGGCGTCCGGGAATCGCGTGGAAACTCACCTTGCCGGTCGCGAGATCTACGGTGAGGAAGCCCTTCTCGTCGGCCGCCTCGTCCCACGGATCGAGCGCGACTCGTTCGAGAGACCCCGGATATCTCACCCGATCGCTGAGCTTGGTGTGTCGATGCTCTCCACCCAGTGCGACGTAGTCCCACTCGGCGGGATCAACCAGAACCCCGCCATCGGAGCCTCGACCCGCCTCTGCGTGCATGATCAGAACATTCCACTTCATTCTCGGATCGGGATCCGGGATCGCCGGCTGATGACGCCGAACAGCGCGGTACGGAACCAGGCAGGCGTGCAGGCCGAGACGTTCGATTGATACCGATCGAGTCAGGCCGGTCGCCGCCTCGACATTCTGGAACGTATCGAGGACCGCGAGCGCCCCTGGCTCACCACCCCGCCGCGACGTGTCCCGCGGCCCGGCCACCATGAACACCGTCGTCTCGGGTAGAGAGACACGCAGCGTTTCCAGCCCCCGAGCCAAGGCGACCACCGCGCTGGCAGGTGGGTCCGGTCGATCGAACACATCGCCAGCCACCACGACGGCCCCTGGCTTGAGTCGCACAACTTCTTGCACGGCCCGCTCGAACGCTGCGGCTACGTCTCGTTCCCGCATGTCCGCGCCACGCTCGACCCTTCCGTGTGCCCGGAAGCCAAGGTGGAGGTCGGACAGATGCGCGATGATCATCCGATGGGCCCTCCAGCTGATAGTCTCCGAAATTCGTCGAAAGCTTCCGGCCATTCGCCGTCATCGCCTCGGCATAACAGGACAACCTCGGTTTCGTCACGCCCGGCATCAGATCGCTCATACTGTACGTGGTCCCATCCATCGGGTATTTCGGGCGCTCCTGGCTCTGGGCGGCGAGGGCCCCAGACCAAGAGCCCACCCGGGTTCAATCCTGTCTTCAGGCGAGTCACGCTCGCCTTCGAGAGAGCCCCCACCCCGCCGATGGGCGCCAGTGCGGCACGATCGAACACTACGATGTCAAACTCGGGCTCTAGCGATTCGATCAGATCATCGAGATTGCCCGCGTAGACCGAGAGCCGGTCGCCCCGCTCGATGGCCAGCCCGGTGCCGAAGTGATCTCGCCCCAACTCGACGACCGCTCCGGTGCGCTCTAGGGCATCCACACTGGCGAGCGGGTGCTCGCTTACAATCGCCTGGGGCGCGGACGAGGCACCTCCTCCGATGAAGACGATACGGATCGAAACATCGAGATCAGGTAGTAACTGGCGTGTAACAACAACATCCCAGGGTAGCCGGCGCGTTGGCTCGAAAGGCATGACGCGCCTGATGTGCATGTCCTCCCGAAGCTCCAGCGCCGCGAGGTCATCAGCGGGTCGGCGGCGGACGATAACGGACACACTCCCCGAGCGAGCCGGCCGCCGGGCGAGCTCCTCGACGTCAGTTCTCGAAGCGAGCACAGTCCCAAAGATCATGCCACCGAGAGAGAGCATGACGAGGCACGCTACGAGCAGGTATGCCGGCACCGGCGCACGCGGGAGGAGGAATCCCGTAAGGACAAAGCCAAAGGCGGCGCCCACTGCAGCCGCTGAGCCGGGGCCCGTCAGACGTCGACCCAGATCGGTCCTCGCCGCAACCGCCAGTCCGCCAAGCACATTCCCGGCCGAGTAGAGCGGGAGTGCAGCGAGTACCGCAAGTCCGGCGCCCCGCACCCACCGGGCCTCACCCAGCACCTCGATGCCCCACAGTGTCCCAAAGACCGCGGCGGCGAGATACGCGAGCATGCAAAGCAGCCACCGGCGCCGCAGGCGCTCGACCAGGTCATGATCGCCTCGCGGGGCGCTCCACATGCCACCGGCGAACGCAGTAGCCTCGACCGCAAGAATCGTGGTGAGCGAGCGCACCAGCCCCACGCCATCGTACAAAAGAATTGCCATTGCTACCTCAGCGGCAACCGCCGCAGAGGCCCCCACAAGCAGAGCGGGCAGAAAACCACACCGTGGAGGACGGACCTCCGCCCCGGCCCCCACTCCTAGTCCCCACTTATCGAAAAACGCCCACGATGAAAGACCAGAGCAGGCCGGTCCGAAACTGTGGCGTGCGTCACTCGCCCAAGGATGATCGAATGATCACCCCCACTGAGGATCTCCTGGATCGAGCACTCGAGGGCCGCGACCGCGTGTTCAAGCAGCGGCGCACCGGACGGCCCCTCCGACCATTCGACGGAGTCAAATCGGCCATCTGAAGGGTCGCTCGCAAACTTCGAAGCGATCACAGACTGATCCCCTGCAAGCACATTCACCGCAAAGTGCGAACCACTGACCAATCGGTCGTGACAGCTCGACGTGTGCCCAATGCAGATCAGTACCAGTGGTGGGTCGAGCGACACCGAGGTGAACGAATTGATCGTGAGACCAAATGGCAAGCCTCCGTCCTCCCGCGCCGCAACGATCGTGACGCCGGTCGGATAAGAACCCATGACCTCGCGAAGCGAGGCTTTTCCTTCGTGAGGACCGTCCATTATCAGCTTGCTCACCGGGGGGGCAACGCTAGGTTGTGAACCTCAGGATCCAACTGCGGATCCGGGTGCGTACCGACCCCAAGGGCTTGATGCGAAAGCACTTACTCATGCTCACGGTGATGTTAACCGTGGGTACCGGCTGCGACAATGTAGAGTGGGGCGGCATCGACGTTGAGTTGAAGCCTCCCCCGGAATCTGCGCGTCCAGTCAGCGTCGAAGCTGGGCAAAACGACCCGCCTGGCCCGAAGAACTATTCGGGGCCCCTGCTCTTGGCTGGCATTCGGAACGGAGAACGGGCTGACTTCGTCGTGGTGGGGGAGGTTCATCCTGACGTGCTCAGAGAGTTCCCCGACGCTCGCTTTCCAGAGGACCAAGGTCGACTTGCCGCGTTGACCGCACCGGGAACCGAGTGGGTCCTGTTTTCTGATGGAGTTCGGGTGGGTCGGATGGTGACAGAGGCCTCGGGCCCAGCCCAGGGATTCTGTGGCTCACGTACGGAGGTTTCGGGCGTGGTCGAACTGGTGCCGAGTGCGGCAGGTGCCGAGCGCCTTCTCGCCATGCCGGCATCGGATGTGAGCCCTCGTCCCTACGAGCCCTATCGCGCGATCAGACACCAGTACGACCAGCGAGTCGCCACTCTCACGATCGCGGGCGATGCGCTGCGCGACTACTCAGCAGTCTATCCACCGCTGGGCATGCTCGACGCCCGCGACCACATCCAGGCTTATCAGCTAAGACACGCGCCAGGTGAGGCGGTCGCGGCAACTTTCATGCACGAGGACGAGCTGGCAATCGCACCGCCAGGCCCTCGCGCGTACGCACTGTTCGTGATCGGAGAACAGGACGGTGCGGAGTACGACATGGCGTACTCCTGGTATCGCGAAGTGGACGCCGAGGGTAAGGGCGCACCGCGTTACTTCGATCATCTGGACTGGGATAACGACGGGACTGACGAGATCCTGCTGGATGTCCTCGGAGCCAACCGGCGTTGGTTCGCAGCTCTTGGACGGCGGGATGGGACCTGGGCTCGAACGTTCCAGGATTCTTGTGGATCGAGCTCAGCCGCAGGAGGCTGACCAAGAGCCGCCGCAAAGCACGACTAGCGGACTGCGTTCTCTTCCGCTTCCGCCCTCAGGGTCTGATAGCTCACGTATCGGGACTCGGCGATATGACTCTGCTCGACTCCGTCACGGACTGCGCAGTCCGGTTCATTCAGGTGGGCACAGCCACGAAAGCGGCAGCCGTCTCTCGCTTCCGCGAACTCGGGGAAGCAGGCTTCGACCTCATCCGGTGGAACGGCCCATAGCCCGACATCTCCAAAGCCCGGTGTGTCGGCCACGAGTCCGCCGCATGCTAACTCGATCAAGCGAGACCCGACCGTGGTATGTCGGCCAGTTCCGGTCTTCTTCGATAATGCACCGGTCTTCAGATCCAGCGCTGGATCAATGGCATTGAGCAGCGACGACTTTCCTACGCCGGACGGTCCGATGAAGGCAGACGAACCGGCGCACATCGCCTCATGAAGCTCTGCGAGGCCGCCCTCCGACTTGGCACTCGTTACCAAGACGTCGTAGCCGACGGACTCGTATAGCGGCCGAAGCCGCCGCTCAACTTCTTCCGCGTCGGGAAGGTCGGACTTGTTCAGAACGAGCGTTGGCTGCATCCCGCTCGATTCAACCAGAACGAGCAGTCGATCGATCAGCTGCGTCGTTGCAACGGGCCCGCGGAGAGCAACGATGACGAAGACGCGATCGAGATTCGCAACCAGTATCTTCGCTTCACGTCCCCCACGACCACGGCGCACCAGCTCGGACTGCCTGGGTTCAACCGACTCGATCGTCCAGGTGTCATCCGATGGAGAGATCTCTACGCGGTCACCGATCACAACCCGCCCCCCCGTGCGGACCTCCCTCTTGAGTCGTCCACGCAGCGACGCCTCGACGTGCGGACCGTCTGCCGTCGCTACAACGTACACACCCCCACCCGTCCGGTGAATCGTACCGGACACCCGCCGCGGCTCAGTCACGCTCTAGCCTTCTCGCCTGGTATCGTGGACGCACGAGCCCCCTGCCGGGACTGCAGTCCAGACAGGGGGCTCATCGATCGACTTTCGATCATATACCAGCTATCGGGACCAGGTCCCGGTGACTATCACGCCGCGAACGACTCCAGCGCGGTGCCTTTTTCGCCTTCACGGAGACGGCGAAGTGCACGGTCACGCAACTGGCGGATCCGCTCACGCGTCACCCCCAGCATGTTGCCGATCTCTTCCAGCGTATGCTCACGCTCGCCCTCGAGGCCGAAATACAACCTCAAGACCTTCGCATCACGCGCTTCAAGCGTCGAAAGCGCAGCCGTGATCATCTCTGTGAGGAGACGGCTCTCGACTTCCACCTCGGGCTCGGCGGCTTCCTCTGTAATGAAGCGCTCGACGAGTTGTGAATCTTCAGAGTCTCCGATCGGTGCGTCGAGACGAATCTCGGCGGCGTTCAGCGTCTGAAGGGACTCGACCAGCTCAGGAGTCAGATGTGTTGCCTCAGCCAACTCCTCCGTCGTCGGCTCACGCCCCTTCTCCTGCTTGAGACGCTCTTTCTCACGAAAAATCCGAGCCAAGTCGCTAGCGCGATTCAACGGCACCCGCACTGCCCGGCCGTGATTGGCCAAAGATGCGAGGATCGCCTGACGGATCCACCAGACCGCATAACTGATGAACTTTACGCCCTGCTCGGGATCGAACTTCCGGGCAGCGGTTACGAGGCCGACGTTCCCTTCCTGGATCAAGTCCGTGAGGGAGACGCCTCGGTTCTGATATTTTTTTGCGACGCTAATGACGAAGCGCAGGTTTGCTCGCGCGAGCTCCTGGATCGCCTCCTGATCGCCCAACTGGGCAAGAGCACCGAGTTCTTTCTCACGCTCAGGCGTGATAAGCTCGTGGCGGCTCACATCTCGGAGGTACTGATCGAGGGCGCTCTGCTCTTCGACACTGGCATCAAAGCCGGAAAGGACATTGCCCTTTCCCCGACGCTTCTGACGCTTCGTAGTCGGGGCAGCAGCCATCGCTATTTGTTCTCCATGGGGGTGCTCTCTCGTTCGCCGGCCATCCGACAGTCCAAAGAGGCACTTGGTATCAGGAATAAATGACCCATCCTAAGCCATCTATCGTTGGGGCTCAGGACAAAGATGTCAAGTCGATCTACTAAAACGACCCTGCCAACTTTACCGAACCGACCGTCGCAGGACCGCGAATCTGAGCCCTTACAGGCCTCGATTCTGCACCACGGTACAACAGTTCCAACACCGCTACAGGTTAGTAACCTTCATATGGGGGCCAGTTCCTCATCGCGCCACCCCCGAGCGTCAAAAAGTCCCGTATTTGCTAGAGAACCTCTATCCTTTTTATCTTGCACCCTGTCCGGTACCAAGGCCTCGTGCCTACGGCCCCCCCGACTTGCCTCACTCCCTCCTTGTCACCGATTCTTCGGACATCAGACGAATCCGGCAGCGGAACGAAGACTCATTCGCTTGGCGCCGTAACAAGTGGTAGCCGTCGTCGCTGACGGGGTGAGCGGACACCCAGATGAAGACGTAGCGAGTCGCATCGCAGCAGATGTCACACTCGAGTTACTGCGGACGACAGTGAGGGCGGCGGTAGGGATCTCGTATCGCGGGTCCAGTCCGCCATGGAGCACGCTGTCATAGCAGCGCACGAGAGTATCCGGGCTCACGCTAAAGTCGAGCCTGACCTGGCCCGCATGGGCGCGACGCTGACCGCGATGGTCGCCAACGGGGAGGCGGGAGCCTTCGTCGCGGTCCACGTTGGCGACTCACCCGCCTATCTATTCCGGATCGGAGTGTTGGCTCAGATTACACGTGACGACACCTGGGTCCAACAGAAGATCGAGAACAAGTGATGGGCCCGGACCAGGCACGGCGAAACCCCTACGCCCACCTGCTGACACCGTGCCTGGGGGCTCGAGGAGCCCCCCATCCGCAGGTGCCTTCTGGCCAGTCCGCTCCTGACGATACCTACCTGCTTTGCACAGACGGCCTAGTCGGGATGCTGCAGGATCAGGGATTAGCAACGATCCACTCGGAAACCTTCCGGTCGCCGGGGAAGGCAGAGGAACAATGCACCAAAGCGCTGAACGCCATGCTTGAAGCTGCGAGCGAAGCGGGCGGGCGAGACAACATCTCGGCAGCAATGATTCGGTTCGGCTAGCCGTCAGTCAGGGCGTCGAGACCGGGCGCGTGATGCGCTCTAGTACCTGTTCCGCTGCCACCTCGCGGCGCTCGAATGTAAAGACCCTCAGGACACGCGCCGTTGCATAGAGTTCTCGAGCGACCTTGGGCAAGTCGAGCATTCCCTCGACCCCATCCATATCGAGTCGCTTGATCTCACCGCCACGCTGTTCGACCAGTAGATCCAGCTGGAACATGGCCGGCTTCACGGGAAAGTCGATCATGACCTCCCCGGGCTCCAAGCCGAGATCACTGGCGAGATCGTCCTCGACCGCCCGTTTCCACGGTGAGTCGCCAACCGCCCAGTCTTCGACCTGGCGCCCTGCGAGGTCAGCCGCGGTCAGTTCGAGAGCCCGCTTCGGGAGCTTCCGGTGTCGAAGGGCTGGAAGCCACCGGGTGGCGATCCGCTCCGCGACCTCGCTGTCAGCGTCGAGGACGCGGCGCCCGATCTCATAAAGGAGCTCCTCATCGGTGGGCCCAATGAGTTCTTCGGAGTCGATGAGCCCACCCCGGACAGCCTCTTCGACGATCCGTTTGTAGAGAGCCGTTGCTGCACGCACAGCGTGATGCCAATACACATTCCGGAACATCTGATACTTAGCAAACAGAAGGCTCTCGAGTGAGGCTATCGCCTTCTCGTGCACCCCAACCTCATAGCGCCCCGTGACCGGGTCCTGAAGTAGCTGAAGCCCCTGAAGGAGGCGGGACACGTCCACCTCCCCGTAAGGAACGCCACAGAACCGGGCGTCCCGACGCAGGTACTCCATCTTGTCCAGATCGAGGCTGCCGCTGACGAGTCCGCGAAGCGGGATGTCACTCTCGCCTCGAATCAACTCCGCAATCCGATCAGGTGCGGTGAGGCCCAAGGGAGCCATGGCATCACGGAGGGATGGCGAGGCAAAGAACCTGCGAGACACTTCCTCGTGATGTACGGGCAGATGTTCGGTCGCCAGCTCTTCCAGAGCATGCGAATAGGCGTAGTGCCCGATGTCATGCAGAAGGGCGGCGTAGGGTACCAGCTCCTCGCCGTCCCAGGCCTCCGGCGCCACTCCGCCGCGCTCCCGCAGATGCCGCAACGCGGTCTTTGTCAGGTGATAGACACCGAGTGCGTGGTCAAACCGGGTGTGCGTCGCCCCGGGGTAGACCAGGTGCGCGAGCCCAAGTTGTCGGATGTATCGAAGTCTCTGGAACTCGGCAGTATCGACGATACGAACTGCCGTCGGATCGAGTCTGATCGTATCCCAGAGGGGATCCCGGAGGAGTTTGTCGCCGCCTGTCATCTTCATGCCTCGAAGTCTACGCTCTTCAACGGGCAACTCGAATGCCCTAAACGGCCGCTTGGCGACCGAAAACCACCCTCCCTATCTTCCCGAAGAAACAGCGAAAGCGCCAGCCCTGATTTCGTGCAAGCCAACCCCACACTTCGAGAGCTCATCCGAGCCCGGGTCGAGAACCGACCCGGTATCTATCGGATGATCGGGCCCGACGAGGAATTGCTCTACGTCGGGAAATCCGTGCGGGTCCGTACCCGGGTGCTGTCGTATTTTCGGGCGAACAAAGGGGGAAAGGCTTGGGAGCTGATTCGGGGAACGCAGCGGATCGAGTGGGAGTACAGCGATCAGCCCAGATCTGAGACGTCGTACTTCAACAGCAC
>Ga0308018_10000444_pt1 | contig 21371 bp, 20 predicted proteins | sample Neamet282_FD_203130 | JGI IMG/M metagenome (GOLD analysis project Ga0308018, IMG submission 203130) | Marine microbial communities from water near the shore, Antarctic Ocean - #282 | ecosystem: Environmental > Aquatic > Marine > Unclassified | place: Southern Ocean | collected 2014-10-01
CCATCAAACATTCTTATTCAGGCATCCAATGGGATGTAGTTAGTGATAAACCAATAGCAAAAAATACTCCTATAAAAGTTATTCACGTAGAAGTTGGCAAGTTAACAGTGGCCCCTAGTGAATAGGGAATATCTCCACTAACAAATTGATAAAAACTCCTACAAGAGCTATGACTATTTGTTCACTCAAAGCAGAATTCTTAGAAAAAGACCGTGTCACAATTAGTATTTCGAGACAGGTTTAGCGCGACATTTGATGTTCAGACGTCAGTAAGGGCCAAACGGATATCTTCTTGGTAGGCAAACACAGCACCCAATCCACCAGTGTGAATAAATACCACCCTCGAGCCTTTAGGAATACGACCCGACTTTACCAACGCAGGAATGGCAGCAAAGCTCTTTGCGGTATATGTCGGGTCAACAATATGCCCTTCATAGCTTCCAAGCAGGGACATCGCTTGGGCAGCAACTGGACCCAATTGACCATACCCCGGAGCCAATGCCCCATCCCAAACTTCAAAGTCTTGTTTATTGAGACGCCCAGGACACTCCTGCATTTTGTCAAAAGCGACTGCCAAGTCCTGTAATCTTTTGTGTTGTTGATCTTCTGGTCGCCGCACACAACTGCCGATTGTCACAGTTTTAGCTCCAGTCACCTTAAATCCAGCAACAAGCCCAAGATGTGTCAAGCCACTTCCAGAACCGACAACTGCAAAGTCGAATTCTGGTGCCTGAGACTGTAACTCTTCCGCACAATGTATATAACCAAGCGCCCCAAGTGGTGGCTTTTGCATCCCGAGAGGTATCACATACGGCGTTTTTCCTTGTTTGCGTAGTCTTGTAGCCTCAGCAAACAAAGCAGCATCTGCACCATTTTCATCTTCACCATGCGGATAATAAATCACCCGTGAACCAAAAATACTGTTCAACAGGACATTTCCCGACTGCCTATAGATGAGGTCGTCCCGATCCACTCTGTCTTCAAGTTGAATAACCGTTTGCATACCCAAGCTAGCAGCAGATGCCGCAGCTATTCGGACAAAATTTGATTGCACAGCTCCTGTAATCAAAATCGTATCAGCCGCCTCTGCAACTGCTGCTCCGAGATAATATTCTAATTGTCTTGCTTTATTCCCCCCCAAAGTAGTTCCAGCAAGGTCATCACGCTTCATCCACAAATCGACCCCCAACAATGACGACAGCTGTGTAAGAGGTTGGATGGGAGTGCGATCTGTGACCAGATTTACTGTTGGAAAATGTACCATATTAAAATTTCTCTGTTTTAAATAAGGGGTTCCAAGGAACTTCGTTTAAAATTATCTTTTTTTGTTAATAGGCTGGAATAAACCCTCTACAATAAGAACTTTATTCACCTATATAAGCTATTGCTTCGATCTCTACTAACATCTCTGGTTCTGCCATCGGTGTCTGTACTGTCGTTCGGGCTGGTGGGTTTTCTGGAAAGAGTTTAGCAAACTCCTCGTTCATTATTTGAAAATCTTTCATATCCTTTAAGTAAACGTTGCACTTAACGACATCACCGAGAGCAGCTCCACCCTCCTCCAAAACAGCTTTAACATTTGAAAGTGTCTGGATAGTTTGTGCTCGGACATCATTAACACCTATTACATTACCGGTATGGTCCCACGCCACTTGACCGGCAGTAAACACCATATTGCCACCTCGTGCACCAGGCGAATATGGAAATGTGGGTCGCGGTTGAAAGTCGAGGTTTTTTGGTCGAAGAACAATCTTAGGCATTTTGTGAGGTTCCTTATTAATTTAAAATGGTTGCAGGAGAATCTGAAGCGTTAAGCATTAGAGCTTTGAAAATTTATAAAAAAAATTTAACAAATTACTAATGCCAAGTCTACTCAGAATATGTTGAAAAATTTCTTGTGTTATAACACATCTGTTAAGTTACTTATAATATAAGTGTGTTACGTATAAAAATTATTTAATTCAGAAATAAAAACGTTGCGCTACTTTTTCAAAAACTGAGGAGTGACACTCTTTAGGGATAATATCCTTATAACTACTAATCAGCCGACCGTAATTTGAATAAAGGCTATCAACAGGAAAATTAGAACCAAACATACAGCGATTTTCACCAAACTGATTCAAACAAATATTAACGATAGTTTTAATCGTATCTGTAGTCCATCCGTGGTCAAACATACCAAGACCTGACAATTTGCAAGTAACATTACTCAATCTTGACATCTCACGCAATTGCTCCGCGTATATTTCTAATCCTTTAGTAGTTCGATCATGGGGAGACCCCGCATGGCATAGGGCGACTTTTGTTTTGGGCACATCTTTCAGTATCTTGCTTGTGGCCGCCATTAACTCAGGAATAAGTTGTAAATCAAATGAAAGGCCTCTTTCACCGACACTACGCAATCCTCGCAAAAGTGCTTCCGAATTCAATAAGTCATTGGTACCTGTGTTGTTATCTTCCTCTGGTGCACGACCAATAATTTGTCTTACACCCCGAACAGATGGTAGCTTTAAATAGTTGTCTAGGACAGTTTCATGATCAGGAGAAGTTAGATCACAAAAGACAACCTGCACCATAGGCCAATCAGGGTTAGCATCACTGATAGATTGCACCCACTGTGCTTCGGCGAGACCATCTTTAGCGCCTACTTGAATGTGGACAGAAGATCCAAAACCATGTTCTTGCGCATCGAGCCTGAACTCGTCGATAAGGTAATCACGCTGAATGGGTGTCGGATCGCCAAAAAAACGTTTTACGCCTTTAGCATTTAACCAGGGGTACTCTACTGCTTTTAGGTCCCATAAATGGTGATGTGAATCAATCATAGTCATTTTAAGTAAGCCTCAATGTTATCTAAAATATCAATATTTTGTTGTTTAAAAAAGTAAAGCATATCAATAAAGACCCAATTCTCTTTCAGTTTTTTGCCTTCTCTTCGATAGATATCAATAACACGGAACTCACAAAGTTTTTCACTTGGAGCGAGTCCCATAAAACCACCAGTTGGCTTTGCTATAAAGTTGGGCCAACCAAAAAAACCAGAATAATGCCCTTCAGCTATGCGAGCTATGTGTCCAGTCCCAGATCGATCACTAAACCCCGCACGAAATGGACCCGAATGCTGTTTTGCATACCGCTCAATCGTATATGTGGCCCCAATACCAGCTGGCCCCCACCAGATCATATCATCATGCCAAGTTCTTGCGAGCTCTTCCTCTAATGGTAGCCCCAATTGCCATGTACCTAGATCATTAATCATTGCATCCATAGCATCCATTGTTTTTTTTCCTTCAGCCTCTGGGGCATCATTAAATAACAAAGCGTCATGTGTGGCGGGACCCGGTTGCACTAAATGCATGGCCGTTGGATCTTCAAAAGGTTGATAGCCAGCTTGGATCATAAGATGTGGAATATCAAAATAGAACGCTGTTTCAGAAATTTTGCCATTTTCAATTTTGTGAAACTCGGCGTAACGCAACATAATAATTTTTCCTGTCGGCTTTATGCCCAGCCACGGCTCATCAAACAACCCCATTAAATGCCCCATAGAACACACCCATACAGACGCCCCATCATCTATAAAGTTTCGTCCAGCAAAAAATACATCCATGCGGCGTTGCATATGTCGAATGGATTTTCGAAAAGGTTGCCAAAATATTTCACTTACAACCTTTACGTCTGTTTGTAGGTGGAAAGGATGAAAAGCGCGCCACGTATAATCTTGTGCCGTAAATTCTACTAAAACATCTGTTATTCTATCAGTTTCAGAAGAATCAAGTGCTTTATAGTAATTTCGAACAAGGCTTTTTTCACTTTTGAAGTCTGTCAATTCATATTTCCTTTACCATAAATAACCATATTACACCTATTTTTTAAACAAAATGAACCCATTTTTGAGTAAAGAACAGTAAATGCTTGACCTTATAGTAGTCTTTTTGCAAACGTATGCAATGTTGGAATGTTTTTGCTTAGGTACTGCACATGGCTGAAATCAAACTTCGAAACTTATCTAAACGATGGGGTTCATTCGTAGGCGTAGAGAACTTAAACCTTACAATTGCAGATGAAGAGTTTCTTGTACTTTTAGGACCATCTGGTTGTGGTAAAACAACGACTATGCGTATGATTGCTGGGCTTGAAGAGGTTTCAGGCGGTGATATTATTATTGATGATGTGCGAGTAAATGATCTTGATCCCAAGGATCGCAATGTCTCAATGGTTTTTCAATCTTACGCTCTTTATCCAAATATGAATGTTTACGAGAACATTAGGTTTCCACTCAAAGTAAGAAAAATTCCAGAGGCTGAACATAAGGAGCGCGTAATGAGGGCTTCTGCAATGGTTGAGTTAGATGATTTTTTACACAGAAAACCTGCTGAACTTTCAGGAGGCCAAAAGCAGCGTGTGGCACTTGCGCGTGCTATCGTTCGTGAACCTAACGTATTTTTAATGGATGAACCCCTTTCAAATTTGGATGCTAAACTTCGAGTATCTACAAGAGCTCAAATTAAAAACCTTAGTCATGAACTGAAAGTCACCACAATATATGTGACCCATGATCAAATCGAAGCTATGACACTTGCCGACCGAGTAGTGGTTATGAAAGACGGTATTGTTCAGCAGGTTGGCAGTCCAACTGAAATTTATGATCGACCCGCAAATGCATTTGTAGCAAGCTTCATTGGTGCACCTGCCATGAACTTAGTGAGTGGAAATGTATTTAATAATATCTTCACCGGTGGTGACCTAAAAATTGAAGGGCTTAATGCTCAAAATCAGCCCGCTCAATTAGGATTTCGTGCCGAAGATGCAAGCACCGTGACTGAGGGTGGTGATATCCACGCCGCAGTCTACACAATGGAATTATTAGGTGACGCCACAATGATTACAGTACGCGTCAATGATGAACTTGTTTCGATCAAGGCACATAAAGATTATCGGGTAAAGATTGGTGACATGGTTCACATTTCAGTGCCCAAAGAAATTTGCCATCTGTTTGACACCAAAACAGGTGCGAGAATTGGGGATTGATCCCCTTTAGACGACCCCCATCATGGGGATTAACGGAGAAATGGCCATTTCGGTCACTTCTTATGATAACAAGGAGAAAAAGATGTTTCTAAAAAAAGTAATGGTAGCCGGAGCATTCATCATGCTAGGCAATACAGCAATGGCGGGGTGCGGAATTTCTTCTGGTAACGTCAATGTTCTTTCAAATGACTTTCCAGCAATTCAAGCTGTAACTGCTGGAGCAAGTACTTGTGCTGGCGATGGAGTAACCGTAAAAACAAATCTCACCAAAGATCACAAAGACATCATGGTCGCGGCTCTTACAGCAAACCCAGCTGAATATACCTCAGTAATTACTAGTAACTCTACATTAGTAACCCTTATGAACGACGGTCTTGTACGTTCTTTGGATGACTTAGTCGCAAAGCATGGCGGAGGCTTAAATCCAAGCCAAATGGTTACAGTAGACGGAAAAATTATGGCTGTTGCATTCATGGCAAACGCGCAGCATTTATTTTCTCGGTCTGATATCTTGGAAAAAGCAGGCGTAAGCAGTATTCCTGCAACCTATGAAGACGTTCTAGCCGCAGCAAAAGCAATCAAGTCTGCTGGTTTGATGGATTATCCCGTAGCTTTAAACACAAAAGCTGGTTGGAATCTCGGAGAAGAATTTGTCAATATGTATATGGGTACTGGTGGTGATTTCTTTAAACCTGGTACAGCTGAAGTAGCAGTTAACAACGCACACGGTGTTGCAACACTAAACATGCTCAAATCATTGGTTGCGTATTCAAACCCAGACTATCTCACATATGACTCGAATGCGACCCAAGCTGAATGGGAAGCAGGTAATTTAGCATTGGCAACAATGTGGGGTTCACGTGGTGGAGCAGTCATGGATGGTGAAGGTTCAAGCGAAGCAGTAGAATCATCAACTGTCCTTTCCAGCGCACCTACCTGGGGAAATAATGCACGTCCAGCGTCAACTCTTTGGTGGGATGGTATATCAATTTCTTCAAATATCTCCGATGAGGACGCAGAGGCAACATTTATAGCTATGATGCACGGTATTTCACCTGATGTCATAAAAGCGAATAATGCTGCTGCTGTTTGGTTGGGCAAAGGTTATACTCCAAGCAAAGCTTCTGCTGGTGTTTCTGCTACAGCCGCTGGTGGTGCTGCACCATATCCAATGTTGCCATTTATGGGCACATTGCACTCTGCACTCGGTTCTGAGATCTCAGACTTCTTGCAGGGATCTGAAAGTGCAGAACAGGCTCTATCAGATATCGAGGCTGCATATACTGCTGCCGCTACAGAAAAAGGTTTCTTACAATAAGAAATCAATTGGGAAGGGGGACACCCCTTCCCTAACTAAGAATCTAAATAGGCATTAAAAATGAAAAACCGTACATTCTTTTGGTTTATTCTCCCGTCACTGGTGGCAATGATACTTTTTATTGCACTTCCTATCGGTTCTGTGTTCATTCAATCATTATATATCGAGCATGGCGCAGTTTTAAAGGAAGTTAAAAGCTGTGGACCTTTTGGATGTAAAGACGAATTACAAATTGATGTTGTTGCAACCTCACAATTAAAACAAGAAAAACCGTTAGGTAAATTCAACGGATTTGGGACATACACAAATCGCAATCATCTTGCTGTCAATGAAGTAAGAGATGCTTGGGGTAGTAGTCCTAATTGGAAAATTTATTTTAGTAAGGTTTACAATTTACCTTTTTATCGTGCTCTCGCCTTTACCCTTACCTATACATTCCTAGTAACCCCTCTAGTTCTGATACTCGGGTTCTGTATAGCTCTTGCCGTAAATAGTTTACCAAAAAAACTGAAGGGCCCAACCATTTTTGTGTCACTTCTACCTATGATCGTAACACCATTGATAGGATCTCTAATTCTATTTTGGATGATTGATTCTAAGGGTATTTTAGGAGCTAGCTTACAGTGGCTATTTGAGGATCCAAATTTATCTTTAAAAGCCTCACCAACTTTAACTTGGATAATGTTAATCATTTATGGTGTTTGGCATTCGGCACCCTTTGCTTTTATTGTCTTTTATGCTGGCCTACAAACTGTTCCTTCTGAAACGATAGAGGCGGCAATGATCGACGGTGCTTCCCGATGGGAACGTACACGCTATGTAATTTTACCACATCTTGTCCCTCTCATAGTTTTCATTTCTTTAATTCAATTAATGGATAATTTTCGGGTATTTGAACCTATTGTTGGATTCTCTGCACAGGCCAGCGCAACTTCACTTTCATGGATTATTTATAATGATCTAGCTGGTGGCGAGGGTACATTCTTTGGATCTGCTGGAGCTACATCGGTTTTAACAATCTTAGGGGTTGCAGTTTTACTTATCCCAGTCCTAATTAGAACGTGGAACGACTTTAATAGGAAAGCTGCCTAATGTCTGAGCTTATTCACCGTCGTTCAAAATTGTTTACTTTCCTAATTTGGGTTTTTGTCTTTTTCTGGATTATTGCAGCAGGTTTCCCATTTTTATGGACTATGTGGGGCTCTTTCAAAGTCCAAGGTGACTTCTTCTCAAAGGCAGACTGGGCTTATGCAATAAGTGGATTACGCACCCAAATTGAAACAGGTTCGTCCTTTACGGGTGACGGTTATCATGGCGCCTGGGTTACAAAGTCTTTTTGGCAAGCTGCGCTAAATACCATGATTGTAGTGGTTTCAGTAGTCGTCATATCTCTTACATTAGGAACTTTGGGCGGCTATGCATTAGCCCGCTCAGGCAAGAAATATGCATTCTATCTTTTAATGCTCGCGTTAGTGTTCCGTGCAATGCCACACATTACTTTAGTATCCGGTTACTTACTACCATTTTTTGAGTGGAACCTATGGGGACATTTACCAACTGCGATAATCGTTATGGTTGCAATCAATCAACCTTTTACATTGTGGATGTTACATAGTTTCTTTCTTAATATTCCTAAAGATCTCGATGAGAGTGCGATGGTCGATGGGTGCACTAGATTTCAAGCATTTAGGCGCGTAATCGTACCAGTTATGTGGCCAGGTGTAATTACTACAGGGCTGTTTTCCTTTTTGCTTGCCTATAATGATTTCACTGTAACAGCTACATTATTGAACAATAGCAACCAAACAATGGTTCCAAAAATAGCTAGTTTTTTGGGTACTACACAGGTTGAAGGTAATGTGATGTTTGCTGTTGCCGCAGTCGTTTCCGCGACAGTACCTTTATTTCTTTTGATAATGTTCTTTCAACGTCAAATAGTTAGTGGCCTTACAGCAGGAGCAGTAAAAGGATGAGTGGACAAAGACCTAAACAAGGAATCCTAAGTAAGGATACCGATATATCAAAAACAAATGAAACACGTAAAGTCATTGAAAACATGATTGACGGCCTGAATGATCACAGAATTGTTGATATTGACGAGTTTTTTAGTGAAAGTTTCCGTTGGATGGGCAATACTGGTTGCGGCACGAAAGAGGGTATACGCGAATTTCAAGAAAATTGGCAAAAACCGTTTCAAGCGGCTTTCTCAAATAAAGTGTGTATAGACGAAGCGCGGCTTTATATGGGTGAATGGGCGGCAGCATTTGGACGGCAAGAAGCAATACACAGCGGAATATTTATGGGTATAAAGCCCGAAAATAAAAAAATTCAAATCCGTTATATGGATTTTTGGAAAGTCGAAAATGGGAAAATTGTTGATAATTGGGTAATGGTAGATTTCCCAAATGTTCTTGCACAACTAGGTGTGGACGTCTTCAATGGTCATGGCTGGGAAGCATATGACTCGAAAGAGAAAACATCATCTGAAATTAGGAGAAATTAATGGCTATAACTTATTTGAAACATGGAAAACCAGATAAGGAACGCGCGCAAGATGATGCAAAAACGAAAGCCATTGTTGAAGAGATATTGTTAGATATCGAAACACGAGGTGACACAGCAGTACGAGATCTTTCTGTCAAATTTGACAGTTACAACCCTCAAAACTTTAAACTTACCGATCAAGAAATCTCAGATCTTATGGCAACTCTTTCCGACAGAGAGCTAGCTGACATTAAATTTGCCCAAGAACAGGTGCGAAACTTTGCACAAGCGCAACGGGAAAGTATGTTAGATATTGAAATTGAAACACTACCAGGTGTGATTTTAGGCCATAAAAATATTCCTGTACAGTCGGTAGGTTGTTATGTGCCAGGCGGAAAATTCCCAATGGTCGCGTCTGCGCACATGTCTGTATTAACAGCTTCTGTCGCAGGTGTGCCACGAATTATTGCGTGCACTCCGCCTTTCAAGGGCAAACCTAATCCGGCAGTCATTGCGGCTATGCACCTTGGGGGTGCACATGAAATTTATGTAATAGGCGGCATCCAGGCTGTCGGCGCAATGGCCATCGGTACTGAAACAATTGAACCTGTACATATGCTAGTTGGTCCTGGGAATGCATTTGTTGCTGAAGCCAAACGCCAGTTGTTTGGTCGCGTTGGAATTGATTTGTTTGCAGGCCCAACTGAAACGATGGTAATCGCAGACGATACCGTAGATGCTGAGCTCTGCGCGACCGATCTTTTGGGGCAGGCAGAGCATGGTTATAACTCACCTGCTATTCTAGTGACGAACTCTGAAAAATTGGCAAAAGCCACTATGGTTGAAATTGATCGCCTTTTACAAATTATCCCTACAGCTGACACTGCCGGAAAGTCTTGGGAAGACTATGGCGAAGTAATCCTTTGTGAAACTTATGAAGATATGTTGAAGATTGCGGACGAAATTGCATCAGAGCATGTGCAAGTGATGACTGATCGCGACGATTGGTTTTTAGAACATATGACATGTTATGGTGCATTATTTTTGGGTGCACGTACAAATGTGTCCAATGGCGATAAAGTCATCGGTACTAATCACACATTACCAACAAAGAAAGCTGGACGTTATACGGGTGGGTTATGGGTTGGAAAATTTCTTAAAACTCATAGTTACCAAAAGATCACGACTGATGAAGCCGCCGCTAAAATTGGAGCATATGGTTCCCGGTTATGCCTCCTTGAGGGATTTGTTGGGCATGCAGAACAATGCAATCTGCGTGTACGCCGTTATGGAGGGGTGAACATTCCTTATGGTGGACCAGCTCCTCATAAGGACACTATTGAATGACTGATTTCTCCTCCTTACGAGCGCTTACATCAGAATTAAACGTAGCAATGTATAACTGGTCGGAGGCAGGCGTGCGAACAGCGCTAAATGCTATTATGGCGAAAGATGCCATTGTTCATATGTGCCATCCTTTTGGGGACACCACTGGCGATCAATACTACGACACTATTTTAGCTCAACTACATCTTGCATTACCAGATGTTGAAAGACGCCCATGGATAGTCATGGCAGGTGTTGATGAACATGGGTTTGATTGGATCGGGGTTGCAGGCACCTACCTTGGAACTTTCGTAAGACCTTTTCTAGACATTCAACCAACGGGCCATTTGGCTCACATGCGGTTTCACGAATATTTTCGAATTGAACAAGGGCAGATTGTCGAAGTGCAGGCAATTTGGGATATTCCTGAACTTATGATGCAGGCAGGTGCTTGGCCAATGGCCCCAAGCCTTGGTCGCGAAGGTTTAATCCCTGGACCTGCCACCTGTGATGGTTTGCAGACTGGGAACTATCAACACGATGTTTCTACAGCGTCAAAAAAACTTGTACTTAATATGCTTACAGCTATGAGCCGTCATCCCGAAGAGCCTCCAGAAGCCATGGAAATGTCTCGCTATTGGCATCCTAAAATGACCTGGTATGGACCAGCTGGAATAGGTACAAATAGAGGTATATCAGGCTTTCGTCATTGGCATCAAATGCCATTTCTTATGGGAATGCCAGATCGTGGTAGTTTTCGAGATGAGCTAACCTATCATTTTTTTGCAGACGGGCCTTATGTAGCGGTCACTGGTTGGCCTAATATGAAGCAAACACTAAGTCACGATGGATGGATGGGTATCGCACCAAGTGGGCGTATGATAACATTACGAAGTCTAGATTTTTGGCGTATTGAGAATGGCCAAATTCGTGAGAACTGGGTATTGGTAGATTTATTAGATGTATATCGGCAATTGGGAGTAGATGTTCTTGGAAGAATGCGGACTTTTAATAAAGCACGAGCAACTGGTCCTATTCCGATTACGAGTGAGGTAGCATCATGACAGTACTACAGTTCAATGAATAAAGTTACGTCGCTAAAAGTAGCAAAACGCGCCGGTGTAAGCCAGTCAGCTGTGAGTAGAGTTTTTACTCCTGGTGCCTCTGCAAGTAGTAAAACTGCTTTAAAAGTACGGGAAGCTGCTCGGGAGTTGGGCTATCGGCCAAATGTCCTTGCACGTTCTCTGATTACAGGAAAAAGTCGTATAATCGGGCTTGTTCTAGCTTATCTGGACAATTATTTCTATCCAGCAGCCCTAGAAAAATTATCTAACTCTCTTAAAGAGCAAGGTTATCATGTCCTAGTTTTCATGGCCTCAAATGATGACCAGTCTACGGAGCAGGTAATTGAAGAACTTCTCGACTACCAAGTCGATGGGATTATAACTGCAAGTGTTGGTATTTCAAATGATATAACTGCGCGTTGTGAGATGGCCGGTGTCCCAGTTGTCTTATTTAACCGCAACCAAGACAGCACTTCTCATAGTGCCGTAACATCAGATAATTTTCTAGGTGGGCAGACGGCAGCAAAGTTTTTATGTGAATCACAACACAAACGGATTTCCTATATCGGTGGTTGGGCTGGAGCTTCTACTCAGCGTGATCGCGAAGCTGGTTTTCGTGCTGGTCTAAAAAAGGCGGGCAAAAATCTTTTTTCACATGCACTAGGTAACTTTTCGACAGACACTGCCAAAGTAGTCACTCGTGAAATGTTTTCTGGGCCTGTAAAACCAGATGCAGTATTTGTCGCAACCGATCATATGGCATTCTCTGTGATGGATGTTCTACGTTCAGAGCTCGCTTTAAGTATTCCAAATGATGTTAGCGTCGTTGGGTATGATGATGTTCCACCAGCATCATGGGCCGCCTATAATTTAACAACTCTGCGACAGAGATCAAATTTGATGGTAGACCAAACTGTGCGTTTAATGTTAGATAAAATTCGCGATCCGGATGTCGCCTCAAAGCATATAAAAATACTCAGTCCGTTGATTGTTCGTGGATCAGCAAAAATTCCAAAAGGATGGAACATATGAAAGGTTTTTCAGACCGTTTTGCTAATTTTCCTGACTATATATTAGGAATTACCAAAGAGATTTGGGAAGGCCGTGGAATAGGGACACTGCATGCCTATTATTCTGACGATATTATTGTAAGATCTCCAGGGTCTCTTGTTATTGGCAATGCGAATGTAATCGGTGCCACCATGGCAACTCTTGCTGAATTTCCAGATCGCCGCCTACTGGGCGAGGACGTTATCTGGTCTGGGACCCCCGAAGAAGGAATGTTATCATCACATCGAATTTTGTCGACGGCTACCCATCTAGGGGATGGAGTATATGGCAAAGCAACTGGGAAAGTCATAAAATATCGGATAGTAGCAGATTGTCACGCAATAAATAACCAAATCAATGACGAATGGTTGATCCGAGATCAAGGAGCTATTGTGCGCCAGATGGATTGGGACCCCTACCAATATGCACTTAATCAGATTGAAGATGAAGGTGGGCCCACAGAATGTGTGAAGCCATTTCATCCTTCAATTGACAAAGTAGGTCCTTATATAGGGCGTGGTAACAATAATACATGGGGTGAAAAATATTCTGAAATTTTGACCCAAATCATGTCAGCCAATCTAAACGTGATACCTAAGCAATATGATCGAGCGATCACTGGCTATTACCCCGGTGGGAAAGAGCTCGTATCAACTGATGGCGTTGATGCATTTTGGGTTGGATTAAGATCTTCATTCCCCTCCGCCAAGTTCGAAATTCATCATCAGATTGGTCGCGACGATCCTCAAATGTCACCGCGCGCAGCAATTCGCTGGAGCCTGACCGGAAAACATGATGGCTGGGGTGCTTTTGGCCAGCCTACAGGTGCTGAGGTTCATGTCATGGGAATTAGTCATGTAGAGTTTGGACCTTGGGGCATACGACGTGAATATACGTTATTTGATGAAACTGTAATTTGGAAACAAATTGCTCTAAAAAAAGGATAGTGGAATCACTATGACACCCAATGAGATAGAAAAGAGAATTGTTCGATATGGCGATTTGATCCCATGTAAGACAGCCTTCATTGATGCTCACACTCCAGGTAGTGATCAAAAAGAAAACTTCACTATTATTGGTGGCGGCGTTAGTGAAAGTGTTGATCAGCACATCCACTTACGAGAGACACCTGGCTTTAATATAGGTGCAGCTGGCCAACCTCCACAATGCAGGAACTCGTTACATATACACACTACAGCAGAAGTATTTTTTGTACTCAAAGGGCGTTGGCGCTTTTTTTGGGGTCGTTTTGGAACAGCCGGAGAGGTAGTTTTAGAAGAGGGAGATATTATAAATATTCCAACTGGAATCTTTCGTGGTTTTGAAAATATTGGTTCAAATTATGGAATGATTATGGCAATTTTGGGTGGAGATGATGCTGGAGGCGGTGTCACTTGGGCTCCTCAAGTAATCGAAGACGCAGCAGAGCACGGCCTAATTTTAGGCGAAAATGGTCGTCTCTACGATAGCAAAAAAGGTGAGGCTCTACCTGAGGGCCTTAAGCCCATGCCACTCCTTTCAAACGATTTCCTGGCTCAAATACCAGAGCCCAAAGCCAAAAAATTGGTGCCTCGTCATGTTGCACGTTATAATGATTTAATGGCCTTTGCAGCACACGAACCGGTACAAGTGATAGGAGAAGAAGGTATATTACCAGACAAACCTGGATTTAATATCGACTTCCTGACACGTAGCCCTAACCTTAAAGTACTTGAATCATTTGAAAATTCTGCAGTTTTGATGCCAATGCGAGGCCACTGGAAACTATCCTGGGAAGGCGGTAACGTAGTATTGAATCCAGGTGATACATGCTTATTGGAACCTGGATTTTCACATCGAATTGAACCTTCTGTAACTGGTGAAGCAAGTTTGTATCGCATTCTTTCAAATGAAGATCCTGCAGGTCCAACTTGGGTTGGTAACTAAGAACTAAAAAGGAATTCTAATGACAAAAATTCTGACGTCACATGTTGGTAGTTTACCACGTAGCCAAAAAGTTGTTGATTTTATTTTTGCACGAGAGAATGAAACTGAATATGATCAGATCGAATTTGACTCCGTAATGTCTAATGCCGTTCAACAAACAGTAACAAAACAAGTGCACTCTGGTGTAGATATAGTAAGTGATGGTGAGACTTCTAAAATATCTTATGCGACCTATGTAAAAGACCGTTACAATGGCTTTTCCGGTGATAGCCCACGCAACGCGCCCGCTGATTTGAAAATGTTTCCTGGTTTTTTGGAACGATTAGCAAATGATGGCGGAACACCTCAATATGCTCGTCCTCAGTGTACAGGTAAAGTTTCATCCAAAGACCAAAGTGAGTTACAAAAAGATATAAGAAATTTAAAGTCTGCAATGAAGACTTCTGGTGTTGATCGTGGTTTCATGAATGCCGCCTCCCCGGGTGTAATTTCATTGTTCTTACAAAATGCTTATTACAAGAACCGTGAATCTTATTTAGCCGCATTGGCTGACGCAATGCGTGAAGAGTACGAAACAATTGTTGCTTCCGGTCTAGACCTGCAACTTGACTGCCCTGATCTCGCCCTATCACGCCATATGCTTTTTAATGAGCTAAGTGACAGTGAATTTGTGAAAGTTGCCGCGTCTCACGTCGATGCGCTTAATCATGCTCTGGAAAATATCCCAGAAGAAAAAGTTCGGATTCATATTTGTTGGGGAAACTACGAGGGACCACACTGCTGTGATATTGGCATGGACAAAGTATTTTCAACATTAATGTCTGCAAAAGCAAAGTATCTTTTATTTGAAACCTCAAATCCACGGCATGCACATGAATGGACGGTATTTCGTGATCGCAAATCTGAGATCCCCGATAATAAAGTCCTTGTACCAGGAGTAGTTGACACAACAACAAACTTTATTGAGCACCCAGAACTTGTGGCGCAACGGATCAATCGATTTTCAGATATTGTTGGGCCTGATAGAGTGATAGCCGGTTCTGACTGTGGTTTTGGTACATTTGCCGGTTTTGGATCTGTAGATCCAGATATTGCTTATGCAAAACTGAAAAGCCTTTCAGAAGGTGCTGCAATAGCTTCCAAATAATTAAATGGTGAGTCGATAGTTACTGATTAAAAGTTAATTACATCAAACTTACTCGTTTTAATTTTTTAGAGTATTTTTTACAATCGCTGTTCATTATGTTCTGGCCGCTTCAAACTTAAGCCAGACTTCTTCCAGTTTTTTTATATCGAATCCAGGTTCACGCGCCGGACCAAGCACTATAGATTCATTGGTTATGACAGTTCCAATAGCATCTTTCAGAGACATAATAACATCAGATGGAATTACCAATGCGCCATGCCTGTCTGCGTGTATTAACTCGTCCTGAGCCACCTCAATACCCATAATATTCACTGGTTCACCAATTTCCACAACGTGGACAAACCCATGGCTTGGCCCAATCGAACCCGCCAGAACAGGAAAGCCATCATCCATAACGTCCAGGTCACGCATTACACCATTTGTGACAGCTCCCATTAGACCAAGCCCCTTATGAACTGCAACGTTTACTTCACCCCACCAACCAGCAATACAGTTGGGAAAATCTAAATCCTCAATGACAGCAGCAGTGGGACCTTGCCCCCCTGCCATTGAACGAAAATAGTCCATGCGTCGCGTGCGCGTGACATCGATAGGTTCTGTAGGTGGCATTAATCCTGCAATCTTTGCAGTTCGAGCAAACCCTACTATGGCAGGGGCCCCTGGTTTAGAGTGGAGCATTGTTCCTCGTGTAAAACGACTAAAACCTCTTTTACCCTGTACCACCTCAATTGCGTTGCATACTGTTGGAGTATCAATTTCTCGTAGCAACACGAGTAAGTCTTCAGGAATTAATGTCTTAACCATTCCTCAAATCTCCTCTGAGTAAGTTGGGTTTATTTCCAAATAAACTTTTGTATAGAACAAAAGTATTATAGGATATGTTGTCAAACTTAACCAACTCCACATCACAGTCCAGTTTGAAGCAAAATCTGTTTCCAGATTGAAATATCGTCAAACAGAGTAACTTCCCTTCGTAATCCCCAAGGTCCGAACTCTACGTGGCTGACACCCATAATGTGAACGTTTGAGCCCGTAGGTGATCCATAACGACCCCAACCGTCATGGGAACCCGTAAGAGACCAGCGTATAGCACTGCGTGGGCTGAGCAATGGATCAATGCGACCCATCTGATGGTCAATCTTGAATTGTGCAGTAGGAAAGGCGCTACGTAATCCAATCCAGAATTTATCCGCCTCACTCCACCCATGTACTTCCTGTCCACCCGGAAGAGACAGATGGCAAGCTCTATCATATTCCTTTTTTATAACCGAAAAATCAGCAGTCATAATCCGCCTGAGTATAGATGCGTGTCGCTCACCCCACTCTTCAGTATTACCAGAACCTGTATAGGGCCCTACCACATCATTTGTTGGATTTAGAGGCATTTCTGTATCACCCCTATTAATAATTGCTATTGCAGCATCTTTTGCATTTTGTCCAAGCTGAAGTGCAATGGCAGCATTGTCCCGGATAAGCCACTCATCCCATACACGATTTTTATGACAGTACGTGTCTGCTATAGTCCGAAATGATACCCTCACCCCAGTTGCCGGACCAAAAGCCCCACCACGATGCGTCGCAGTTGAAAATATACGGTGAGAGGAAAGAAACCCAACCTCGTCATCACCACACCACAAAACGTCCTCTCCAAAGAGTTCACGATCCGGGAACTCTGCAAGGGTTGCCATTGTATTGGACTTACCTGATGTATTTCCACGACTTATCCCGGCGGGGGATCTCACCAAAAGGTCATCAGAGTAATGCCAATCAAGCGCCGCAATATCACGACCTTCCCATATTTGCGCAGTACATTTCAAAATATAATCTGGCAGGTCTACGAACTTTTTATCAAAGCCTTTCATTCTATCACCTTTTTACAATAAAAATGAAATCAAATCATTTATTACGAATCTGAGCATTTCAAACCCAACACGTATACTATTTGTTGAGAATAGCTATTCTTACCATTTTAGGAAAGAATGAAATCCAAAACGGAAAACCATTTTTATTATACCAAATCAAATAGAATCTTAACACTTAAAATAGTTCTTAATAAGGGATTAACTCTAAAACATGTGATGAAGTGATCATACATGCTAAGCTAGCTCATACTAAAAGCTTACACATAAGGATTCTCTTGAAATGGCAAGCACGCAACCTAACATAGTATTGATAATGGCTGACCAACTAGCACCACAGTTTACGGGAGCATACGGCCACCCTGTTATAAAAACACCACATATGGATGCGTTGGTTGCACGTGGTATGCGGTTTGATGCAGCTTATTGTAATTCTCCCCTTTGCGCGCCATCGCGGTTCTCGTTTATGTCAGGGCAACTTATTAGCCGTATTGCTGCATATGATAATGGTTCGGAATTTCCAGCATCTATACCGACATTTGCACATTATCTAAAAACGTCGGGTTATCGTACATGCCTTTCAGGAAAGATGCACTTTATCGGACCTGATCAAAAACACGGATTTGAAGATCGTGTTACCACAGATATTTATCCAGCTGACTTTGCGTGGACACCAGATTGGGAAGCCGGGGACGAACGAATGGATAAATGGTGGCACAACATGCAAACCGTCAAAGAAAGTGGTATGGGGTACGCTACATTCCAAACTGACTATGATGATGAAGTAGGTTTTGCCGCCAAGCGTTGGTTATTCAATCAGGCAAGGGATTCAGCTCACGGCAATGTTAACCCATTCTGTTTGGTTGCAAGTTTTATTCATCCACATGACCCTTATGTAGCGCGCCCAGAGTGGTGGAATTTATATGATGATCAAGACGTGGGTATGCCTGAATATGTCCTGTCAGCTGATCAACAAGATCCATTTTCAAAACGTGTGATGGATGGAATAGAGGCATCTTATATCCCCTTAACTGATGAAGAAGTCCGTCGGGCACGTCGCGCTTACTTTGCCAATGTCAGTTACTTTGACAGTAAGGTTGGCGAGTTAATTCAAACACTTGAAGAAACGGGAATGATTGATAATACGATTATTATCGTGACTGCCGACCACGGTGATATGCTGGGAGAGCGTGGTCTTTGGTATAAAATGAACTTCTTTGAACATTCCGCACGCGTTCCATTGATCATGGCAGGTCCGAGTATTGAACAGGGAACTATACAAAATGCTTGCTCCTTGGTCGACATATTGCCAACATTTTTGGATATTGCAGGGGCTGATGACAGCATCTTAGGTGAACCAATTGATGGTCATAGTTTGTTACCACTCGCCAGGGGTGAACCAGATCCAAAGGATGAAGCGATTGGTGAATATTGTGCTGAGATGACACCATATCCTGTATTCATGATACGTCGTGGTGCTTTGAAGTATATTCACTGTGATCCAGATCCCCCACAGTTGTATGACATCGTGTCTGATCCACTTGAAAAGGTTAATTTAGCGAATGACACTACTTACGCTAAACAAGCCCAAGCCTTTAAAAAAGAGGTCGCTGATCGTTGGGACTCTGAAGATTTACGTAACCGTATTATTATCACACAAAAATCTCGCCGTGCATTACACTCGGCAATGGAAGCCGGTGCTGGTGAACCTTGGGATTACAATCCATCACGAGATGCATCAAAGGAATATGTACGTAATGATATGGATTGGCCGATAGTGGCAGCAAAAACCCGCTTTCCTCCTTTTAATAATTGATGGAGGTAAGATGTAAACAAGCCAGAAGATGTAAATAATCTGTTTCAGAACCCTATATTATTTTGTGAAAACCTTTCTTTTAAGTTTTAATTTTCCTAACCTCTTGCAGCCGTGAAAAACTTTCCGAAGGCCATGCCTCTTGAAATGAATAGAACTGCTTATAGCATTTAATGTTATTTGGGACTTTTATCCAAGCCACCATTGACTCAGTAAAAATGTGTGCATTTGGTGGAGAGGAACTTGGGTTGTCAAATGTCCCAACCTTAATAATGGCTAAATGTGTTGTTGGACCAAAATAGCTAACTATTGCAGCTCCGCAATTATTACAGGACTTTACTGTATGTTTACCTCCAGACCCTGATGGACCCTGAAACGACCTTAATTCCCCTGAGTGTATGACCAAATTAGAGTCTTCAATGAAGGCGTGCGTTATAAATGCTGATCCCGTTTGCTGTTGACATAAGTGACAGTGACAACAGTGAATAAACATGGGTTCTTCTTTTAATTCGTAACGGACATTTCCACAAGAACAACCACCAGTAATTTTACTATTTGTGTCTGACATTTTAAAAACCCTTTTTAACAAGAATAGTTTAAAACTTGCTTATTTAATTTGGTTTGTCAATTTTGTAGAAAATTTCCAATACACTTTGTAAACTTTGCACTGGTATAGTGCAGAGAGTAAAAGCGCAAATGACATAAATGATTGCAAAAGAGCTTACTTTACAGGAAAGATAAAATAATAAAATAGTCCTATGGTTTGGTAAAGGGGAGCTTCAATGGTGTTGAGAATATTCATATTTGTTGCGACGCATGGAAGGTACACTCTTGTCGCTGGATTGATCGCTGGCTTCTGTTTACCTGGAACCGCTGTAGTTTTGAAAGATTTTCTTCCTCAACTGGTTGCACTCCTGTTATTTTTGACCGCATTTCGAATTGGACATCAAAAAGTAGTATTTAGTTTCCAGAGAGCCTCACAGGTTTTAATAACAGTTCTGACTCTTCAGCTTATTTTACCATTATTTGCTTTGGGGGTTTTTAGTTATTTTGGAGTTTCTTCTTCAATCTTTGCCATTGCTTTAGTTTTAATCCTTGCGGCTCCATCAATCACAGGCGCTCCAAATTTCTCAATTCTTTTGGGCGCTCAACCAGAGCCAACCTTTCAAGCCCTGATATTGGGAACAGCCCTTTTACCAGTGACAGTAATTCCCATTTTTTGGATTATCCCAGAACTCGGCGGACTCGCATACGTTTTTTCAGCTTCTGCTTACCTTTTGGGAACAATAATCTTTGCTGCCTTGAGTGGCTTTTTACTTCGCGCGCTAATCTCGCCAAAGATTGATAATGATCGAACGGTCGCACTAGATGGGCTCATGACGTTGACACTTGCATTTATGGTTATCGGCCTCATGGCTGCGTTAAGACCAGCAATCGTTTCCGATCCTTGGTCTGTCATTCAGTGGTTCGTCTTTGCACTTGTGGTAAACCTTGGACTCCAATTTATAGCATTCCATGTGATGAAGCTATTAGGGTATCCAGACTTAGCTGTTCCAATTGGAATTGTTGCAGGCAATCGAAATTTTGCTTTGTTTTTAATAGCCCTACCAATAATGCAATCAGAGCAATTACTGATATTCTTAGGTTGTTATCAAATCCCAATGTATTTGACCCCAATCATTATGCGTAGCGTTTATAGATCTAGCTAAGGCTCACTCTAGAAAGATTGCCTACTCATATTAAATTAGGATTTTCTGTATACTAATGGGAATTTTTCACTTTCAAACGGATCACCTAGCTCAAGAGTATCATCTTTCAGCCAATCAGCTACGCCCTGCGATGGGTCATAAGTAGCGCCATCAGTTGCAAAACGCACTGCATAGCCACGACGTCGACGAGTGGAAGTTTGATTTCCCTTAGCTGAGTGCGCAATGAAACCATCGAAAGCTAACATATCGCCTGGGTCCAAGGACCAGGATTTAATCTCATATTTATCTCGATTTGTTTCAAAATCTGGCATTTCATCATATTGGGGGTCATCTGGTTTTATATACTTAACAAAAGCGCCAAGTTGATCAGTTAAAAAGGGGTGATACTTTTTCCCCCAATTATGTGAGCCTGGAATAAATTCAAGAGCGCCATTTTCATCATCAACATGATCAAGTGCAATCCACGTAGTCATAATGGGACCAACTATTGGCCAATAAGGTTGGTCAGTATGCCATCCTGTTCGAGTTTTGGTACCAACTTCTTTTACAAACATTTGATCAAACACCAGCGAGGTGCGGCTTGAGTTTACCAGCTCTGCGACTATCTTGCCAATCCCCGAATAGAGACAGAAATCTCTAAAACC
>Ga0308018_10000449_pt1 | contig 21184 bp, 18 predicted proteins | sample Neamet282_FD_203130 | JGI IMG/M metagenome (GOLD analysis project Ga0308018, IMG submission 203130) | Marine microbial communities from water near the shore, Antarctic Ocean - #282 | ecosystem: Environmental > Aquatic > Marine > Unclassified | place: Southern Ocean | collected 2014-10-01
GGCCAGAGGGACTGGAGTACCCACGGGGCAGAATGTGTCGAACCCCTTTGCGCGGGCCCATTGGTCATCCGAGTTCTGATAGTGACGAGAAGTGACGTCGTTCACCGGGACCAGGGATTCGACGTAGTCCCAAGCCTCAGCAGCCGAAACTCCGCGTGCCCGCTTGCCAATCACTACCCCGATTTCACCTTCGAAATCCACACGGCCTGACCCCACCGGCATCACGATCATGTCACCCTCCTGGATCATCGACGACGGGGGCTTGAAGAAAATCAAAGGCTCCGACGGGACGTCGTTCCCAAGTTCCGCGGCATGCTTAGCGTAGTTACGGCCCACACAGACGATCTTGGACGGACAAAGAGATGCCATCGGACGCTCCAGCGACGAAAGTCGCAGTCAAGAGTGTTGGACAAGAGAAGAGAGGTCACCCGACGCTTTTCGGACGACCCCTCGATGTACTCAATCTAGATCGCTCAGGCTACGCTACCTCAGCTCTCGGTGCTCTGGGTGTGAATCCAGGTCCCCACGATTGCACCGGTCGCAGCTATAGCGAGCAGGCATGCGATGACGGTCCACCATAAGCCGATGTCATTGTATCCAGTGTCCCACCCAGTGTTGGCTTGGGTGAGTGCTCCGAACGCGATGCCGTAGTAGATCACGCCAATGCCGATACCGATGGCTCGCTTCATCGTTGTTTCCACGGTGGTGCGGTGACCGGAGAGCTTGGGCGCGCTCCGTACTCAAGAATCTAGATATGTGAACCGGCCACTCCAAGGGGCTCACGGCGCTTCGTAGAACGATCGAAGCTGTCTCTCCACATCGGTCCATGCCCCTTTCACCAGAGGTGCAGGTGGGAGCGACTCACGCAGATACCGTCCGTACCGCTTGGTCATGAGGCGGTCATCGAGCACCACAACCGCCCCACGGTCCGTGCGGGCGCGGATCAAGCGCCCAAATCCCTGCTTCAATCGCAATGCTGCGTGCGGCAGCATGAAGTTCTGGAACGGGTCGATCCCTTGGGCCTCCAGCGCCTCCATTCGGGCTGCCGTGATGGGCTCGGTGGGCACACGAAACGGAAGCTTCTGAATAAGAAGTCCCCGAAGCGGGTCGCCAGGCACATCCACCCCCTCCCAAAACGATGAGGTTCCGAGCAGAATGCCATCGCCTGCCGTCACGAAGCGATCGAGCAAGCGATGCCGATCCTCTTCTCCCTGAACGAAGAGTGGCCACCTCGCATCCAGTCCGAGATCTCTTAGTCCACGTGCCACGCGTCGAAGAGCTCCATGCGAGGTGAAGAGCGCGAACAGCCCTCCATCTGTGATCTCGGCAAAGCTTGCGAGAACACCCGTGGTGGCCCCGTCAAATGCGAAATCTCCAGACTGAATCGTCGGAAGATCGGTCGCGATAGCCAGGAGGGCTTGAGTCTCGAAGTCGAACGGGGACTTCACGATATGTTCCGTGACCTCAACTCGATTCTCTTCCAGTTCAAGCTCAGCCGGCAAGATCCCCAATCGTCCACGGAGAAAGTCGAATCGTTCACCGGTGGTGAGTGTGGCAGAGGTCACCACAGTCGTCTCGGCCTGCATGAACAGCGATTCGCGGAGTAGCCCGCCCAGCTCGATCGGAGCCGCCGCCATCACCAAATTCGACTTCCGTCCCTTCCCCCTCGACTCGAGCCATCGGACGAATGACGATGCCTCTTCGCCGGGAGCGAGAACGAGCCGGAGGCCATGCACCGCCGATGCCAGCCGTCGCTCGATCGAACGAAGATCAAGAATCCGCGCCTCCAGCCGCTCTGCGAGATCTTCTTCCAACTCGAGCCGGGCCCGCAACTCGGCCAGCTCTCTCTCGAGGACTCCGAGACTGCTGATCGTTCCCCTGAGGCGCTCTCCAACGGCCTCATCTTCAGCCGGCTCGCCACCGTCCGCCACACCAAGGCGAATCGCCCCCTCACCTGCCGGAGCAAACGGCTCCAGGCGCTCGATGAGGCCCTCGACCTCGGCTCGAGCACGGGACAGGGCCGGGCGTACCTGGTTCTCCACGCGTTCCCGGATTTCCGAGCCGCCCTCGATCGCCGAGACCGCTTCATGAATGGCCGTGAGGATTCCACGCCCCCGACGGTCCAGGCGCGACATCGCTCGGTAAAGCCCACGTCGGGACACCTGAACGCCTAGATGAGACGTAGCCGCGTCCTCGACGTTGTGCCCCTCGTCCAGGATCACGTGCTGATAGGCCGGCAGCACGGCCGACTGTGAGTAGTTTTGAGTAGCCCTTCGGACAGCAAGATCGGTGAAAAGGAGGTGATGATTCACCACGAGCAGTTCGGCTGCTGCTGCTTTCCGACGGGATTTTTGGTAGAAGCAGTCCTGGAAGTGCGGACAACGAGAGCGGAGGCAGATGTCGGGATCGCTCCGTACCTCCTCCCAGGTTTCGTCGGCCGGAGAAAAAGTTAGATCTGACAGCGAGCCATCTTCGGTCGTCCCCATCCACTCCAAAAGGCCTTGGATCTCGTTCGATCGATCTTCCTCGAACAGCGAGCCTTGACTCTCGGATGCGAGCAATGCCCTCCGAATCGAGACGTAGTTCCCCCGCCCCTTCACGAGAGCCCAAGACACATCCCCGACCAGAGACTGAACCAGAGGAAGATCTTTCTCAGCCAGCTGCTCTTGGAGATTGATGGTATTTGTCGAAATGACGGTACGTTCGCCGTTATCCTGGGCCCATCTCGCAGCGGGAATCAGGTAAGCGAGTGACTTTCCGGTGCCAGTCCCGGCCTCGACGATCGAAATTCCACCCTCGTTGAAGCGCTCGGTTATGACGTTGAGCATATCCCTTTGACCGGGCCGATCCTCGTAGCCCAGGTACCGCTGGGATAGGGCCCCACCAGGCGCCAGAACTGCGTCGAGCTCATCGTGAGCGAGGAGAATCCGCTTACGGGCCTTGGGGGGCTCGACGACCACATACATGCGTTCACCGGTGTTGTCGATGATCGCTGTTCCGAGGCCCTGCTCGTAGAGGTTGCCCGCTACGTGCATGTCTGCGTCCGAGGGCTCCAGCACGCCACTGGGATGGTTGTGCAGCATGACACCACCCTCGGGGGCGTCTCGAGCTGCGACGAGCACTGCTGCAAAGTTTCCGCGCGAGACTGCACGTGGGTCGTGAACGACTCGCTCAGCGTCGACCGTGGCAAGAAAGCAGACCTCACGTCCCCCGGCTCGCTCGATTTCCGCCCGGAGTCGGGCCGAGGTAGCTTCGGGCAGCGTCAACACCCGCGCTGGCAGGCGTGTGCCCTTCTCCTCCTCTTCGAGCTGGTCCTCGTCCGGATCCAGGCCGTCCAGTCCCGCTAGTGCTTCCGGGGGAAGAGTAAGCGGGAATCCCTCCGGAATGTTCGAACTCAAGTCTTGAGCTTCTTCTTCTTGGCGGCGGGAAAGAGGACGTTGTTCAAGATCAGGCGATAACCCGGCGAATTCGGGTGTAGGGCGAGGTCCGTCTGCGGGTCACCGATCTGATGTTCCGGGTCCTCTGGGTCATGGCCACCGTAGTAGGTCCAAGTACCCTCCCCCAGGTTTCCATGGATGTACTTCGCCCAACCTGACTCCTGCCCTAGAACGATCGTCCCCGATTTGAGGCGGTCTTCCCGGAAGGAAGTGGTAAGCCCGTAGAAGTCGGGCAACACCGATTCATGGTTCTGAGTAAGCATGGCGGGTACCGGGTCGAACTTGGCCGAAAAGTCGAAGAGAGAGTACACCCCGAGTTCCTTCCGCCAAGGGGTGTTGACCTGATGAGCGTCGATGTCGGAAAAGGAGTTCACGGAAGGCGCGATCTGCACCTGAGCGTCCGTGAACGCCATCGCGAGGTCCCAGTCGAGCGCCGCCGAGGCGTTGGGGTCGGGTGGCGTGCCATCCGAGTATGCGGCCGCGATATCCACGTCGAGCGCCGCGAGGGCCAATTCGAGAGTCTCGGTCGCGGAACACATCGCGAAAAGGAAACCTCCGTCTTCGACATACTGCCGGATGATAGCAGCAACGTTTTTCTTCAGTTCGGGCACATCAGCGAAACCGCTCCGACGGGCGACCTCCTGATTTCGCGCCACTTCGTCCTGCAGCCACGGCGCGCCCGAGTAAGTCAGGAAGAACTTCGAGTACTGGCCCGTGAAGTCTTCGTGGTGCAAGTGAATCCACTCGTAGTCAGCGAAACTGCCATCGAGCACATCGGGGTCCCAGATGGTCTCGTATTCGATGCCCGCGTATTCGAGGACCATCGTGACAGCGTCGTCCCAGGGTGTCGAATTTGGCGGTGTGTAGATGGCCACCTTCGGTGCTCGCTCCAGCGGTACCGCCTCCATGTTGGAGCCGGCCACCGTCGCCCGCATGCGGGCCTCGGCAATCGCACCCATCGGCTCGACGGTAACCCCACGGAACGCTGCTTCTCGTCGTACCCGTGGCTGGTCGGGCAGAAGAAACGACCCGCCCCGGTAGTTCAGGAGCCACTCGGAACGCTCTTCCTGCTCCAGCGTCCAGTAGGTCAGTCCGTATGCCTTCAAATGGTTCTCCTGCGCCCGATCCATTGGAACCAGAAGCCACTGAGCATCGACAGTATTCGCCCCGATGGTGAGCGCGAAGCCGACCATGGTCGCCATGAACCAGGTCCTCTGATAGAAACGCATTACCGCAAACCTCGCAGCCGCTCGAGTTCAACCCGTGCATCCGGAACAACCGCCGCATTGGGTCGTTGTGAAATCAAGTCCTCCAGGAGCCGGATCGCCTCATCTCTGCCCCGCGGAGTGCGGGCGTGAAAGCGCGCCAGGGCCAGCGACGCCTCCGCAACCTCCGGAGCCTCAGGATGACTTTGTACGAGCGTGTTCCGGATCTGAGCCGCGATGGCCGCCTCACCCCCGTCTGCCGCAATCCTCGCGGCCGCAGCAAGCATGGGAGGTTGCTCCTTTGCCTCGAGATCAGGCACGATTGCTGCAAGATCGGAAGCGGCAGGGCCAGGATTTCCTTGATGCGCCGCGACACCCGCTGCTGCGAGCGCCTCCGCACCTTTCGGGGACACTCTGCCCAGCAGGCCTGCGAACTGGATGACGGGAGTGGCCTCCGCCGGTGGCAGACCGGTCAAGGCCAGTAACAGCGCAGAACGTCCATTTTCGACATCACCTGCGGCCAGTAGGAGATACCCGCGTTCAAGGGAACTCTTCGGGCCATCGATTCCCTCCAGCACGGCGGCAGCCCCGGCGCGATCGCCCCGCGTCTGAAGTGCAGCAGCCACCGTCGCTGCCAGATCATCCAGCTCCGGGGCGTTCGGGAAGCTCTCGCGGAAGTCCACCAGCATGACCTGAAGTACCTCAGGCTCAGACTGCGTGCCCTCCAGACGTATGACCTGCGCGGTCGCACGCCGCCGATCTACAGACCCGGGGGAGAAAGACTCCGCAACACGACGCTGCGCTTCCAAGGCGGTCGCAGTATCACCCGCTGCGAGCGACACGTCGATAACCCGTTGATCGAACTGGCGACGCTCGGCCGGGGTGGCCGCACCTTCGCCGAGCTCGTCGTAGGCCCAGGCCGCGACTTCGACGAGGTCGATGTCCCGCGCACGGCGAGCGACATCGGTCAAGAATGTGCTTTCCGCCCGTCCATCGAGTTCCTCAGCAACTTTGCGCGACAGCCTCATGGCTTCCGCTTCGTGGCCAAGGTCGATCGCGATTCTTGCGGCCGCTCGTCTCCGTCCCACTTCAGGGGCCGCAGCGAGGACCTCGATAAGCCTCAGGCCGGCTTCATCTACGCCACTCGTGAGTCCCTGCACGCGACGGGTAACCGTCGCGACCTGGGCGGCGTCACTTCCAACTGCCCGGGCCCACTCATCAGCGGCACCTTCCACATCTCCGGCCGCCGCCAACAAATCGCCGATCTCCAGAGAGAGCGCATCCTCGTCTCCCAGGGTCGAGCGTCCGTCATACAGCAGCTCAAGGGCGGCATCACCGTTGAAGGCACGCTCGTAAACCTTGGCGACCTCTCGGTACGGCACCTCACTGTCCGGATCAGCTCGGAGCCAATCTGAGGCCTCAGACTCGAGCGCGTCGAGAGATTCCGCCTCTGCGAGGATCCGAAGCTTCAGGGCTCGGACACCGGAGGACTGAGGCTGCTCGTCGAGAAACGCGTCCACGACAGGAATAATCGTCAGGATCTCGCCTTTCGACCGAAGCACGCGCTCCAGTGCGAAAAGACCGCCTGAGGAGGACGGGTCCTCCTGAAGAAGCTGGAGGAGCACCTCCTCGGCGCCATCAAAGTCGCCACCCGACTCACGCGCAGCGGATTCGCGCAACAGCTGTGCTTCCGAGCTCCGTCTCCGACCCTGAGCGAAGGCGTCGTCAGGTGAGCTGGCGGAGGAAGCCACAGCAAGCATGGCCCACGTGAAAACGAGTACGGCCCGGCGCCACAACGTACTCTGTCGCTTGAAATCATACGATTCGGAGTCCGAGCTGAAAATCATCAAGACCCACCACCGCCGGTTCGGCGCCGGTTCAGGCGGTCGAAGTACTCAAGAACGAGCTGACGAACGGCCGGGCTCAGACGCTGCAACTGGTCTCCGTCGGGCACCTCGTAGGGCATCACACCCATCTGCTCAGCGGTAAGTGAGGTGACGTCTCCTCGCTCGAAGTCCCCAGGTTCCTCCGACTCACGTTCTTCGGAGAACTCTTCCCGTTCCAGCGACCGTCCCGCATCGAGTAACCGATGGAACAACCTTTCCTGACGCTGAATCATCTCCGGTGTCAGTCGTCCCTGAGCCATCTGCTGTGCGAGTTCCTGCGCTTCCTCTGCGAGTTGCTGCAGGTCACCCAGAGACTCTTCCGACCCAGGCTCGTCGGCCAGATCTCCCAAATCGCTGGCAACGGACTGCTGTCCCTCCTGCATTTCTTGAAGCTGCTGAGACATCGCCTGCTCACCCAGCTGCATGGGCATCAGCTGCGTGCTCTGGTTCGTCAGATCTCCCTGCTGCTGAGCGAGTTCCTCAAGCTGCTCCGCAACATCCTCACCACCTTGCCCTTCGCCCTGCTGTCCCAACTGCTCAGCCCCGGCGATGGCCATGAGTGCGAGACCATTCAGGTCCCCAATCGCCTGCTCCGCCTGCGCCGAGGGCGACGTCGTGCCGCGGCGGCTCTCCATCGCTTCGACCGTGCCCTGCAGGGACTCCATGGTGAGCCCCATCTGAGCGGACAGCTCCCGGTTCGCGCCCATGGCACCATTGGTCGCTACTTGAAGATTTTCAGCGATGTTCTGCACGCCCTGCAGCAGCGAGGCTTCCGCGGCTCGCATGTTAACGAGTTGCTCCTGACTCGCGCCACGCATGCGCTCGCGTAGTTGCGCCTGCCGGCGCGCGAGTGACAACGCGTCGTCGGCTGTCCGCAGCAACGCGGCCTGCTGTTCCTCCATCTGTTGCTGGGCCATCTCCTGCATGGCCTCCTGCATCTGCTGGGCGGCCTCTTCCATCTTGTTCGCGGCCTCCTGCGCCTGCTCACCGGCCTCCTGGCTTTCGCCTCGTTCCACCTGTTCCTGGGCCTGCTGCATTTCCTGACGCGCCTCTGATGCCTTCTGCTGTGCCTCCTGTACACTTTCGGAGGCCTCCGCCTCGCCCATATCGGAGAGACGTTCCTGCAGGTTCTCCATGCTCTCCTCGAGTTGCTTCGCCTCGTCGGCGAGATCCTGCTGTTGCTGGGCGCGCAGCTTAGGATCGTCTTCCTCCTTCATCGCGTCGGCGAGGGCCTGCTCCTGCCTGGCCAACTCCTCTGCTTCGCTCGTGGTAGCACGGAAGTCTTGTTCGAGGGCCGCCTCCTTGAAGCGCTCGAGTGCCTCCTCGAGACGTTCCCGGAACTCTTCCTGCTGTTCGGCCATCTCCTCGAGTGACTGATTCGCCTGGTCGAGGTTGTCCTGCTCGAGTGCCTCACCTAGCTCGTCCATCCGCTGCTGCAACTCTTCGCCAGTCATCTGGCTCAGGAGTTCCTGCAGCTCCTCAAGTTGGCTCCGTAACTCAGGGTCGGCTTGGCCCGCTTCTTCCATCATGCGCTCGAGCGCTTCCATCTCTGACTGCATGGAGTCGACCTGCGCGGACATCTGTTGCTGCTCTTCGAGAGCCGCCTGCAACTTCTCGCGCTCCTCGAAGTCGGCCGCGGCCTCTTCGGATCCCTCTACGTCGGTTCGCTCGCTCTGCGCTTCGAGCGCTTGGTCCCGGTTCTCTTCCGCCTGACGCTCAGCTTCCGCGGCAAGTTCTTCGAGTCGGTCAGCAACATCCTCGAGTGCGTCCTCGGCCTCACGTTGCAGTTCAGCGGCCTCCGGCATGCGAAGTACATATTCGGGCGAGACGCTGACCTGCGCCGCCGGGCTGTTGTCCGTGGCCCGTGCGAAGTAGCGAACTGTATCTCCCGGCAGGAGTCCCCAACGTGTGAGGTCCAGAAGAGGGCGAGCGAGGATCGCTCGCTGCCCGCCAATCTGGAAGCCCTGCTCCACTGGCTCCATGCGCTCGCCGAATGAGGTCACGCGATACGCCACGAGATCCACGCGCCGCAGACCGTAGTCGTCTCCCGCCTCGATGATGAGTGGCTGGCGCAGATTAAGCGGCATGATGGTATCCCGACCAGGCATCGGAATCCCGATGGCCGGTGGTACATCTGGCACTACGGTTACCTCGAGCGGCTCCGGCTGTATTTCTGCTGGACCTCCCATCTCGTCGCGAAAATCCCATTCGAGAACACCGTTCGCGCGAGGTGTCCATCGTGCAGTAAAAGCCGCGTCGTCGATGCTGAAGTCGAGCCTGCGGACTCCGGCCGAATCGAGAAGTGCCACTGAAGAGAGTGGTCGACTGGTCGTGCCCTCGAAGAGGAGCGTCGAGCCAGCCGGCAACCGAAGCGGAGGCGGATTCCCCCGGTACTCGTCAGCGGGCAGACCAGTATGAGGTGGATACGTCACGCTCAGGACGAGGTCACTTACAAACAGTGGGTCGACCGGATCGATCCGGTATGTCTCGGAAGCGTTTCCTTCCTCGTCCTCGACTCGATAGTCGATCGCGGCAGAGACTGTGCGGAAGACATGAGACGCTCGTCCACCCTCGACTGTCAGGGTCACGCTTCGCGCTATATCACCGGCAGCCTGCCAGGCGACATCTACCCGGAGGCGACCGGCGGCAGAAATCTGAAGCTCAACGTCTGTCCCTCGCTGGACCTCGACGTCACCCGGAATGACAACCAGAGGCGGCAGGACCAGATTCTTCGCCATCGCGATCGGTGATGCGACTCCCGCGAGTGCGCGCGTCGTCCGCTCGGGGGCGGCCAGGCTCAGAACGATGAAGGCAAACGCGAGTGCTCCGGCGAACCCCCTCCCACGTCGCGACCACAGCTGTACCGATTCGCCCAATGTCCCGGCGAGATCGGGTTCTGGTCTTCCCTCCAGATCTCTCACGGTGCCCGAAACAGCTCGCATAGCCAAAGCTGCGGACATCCCGTCAGGGAGCTCTCGTCCGAGCTCGAGCGCCCCTCGCAGGACACCCCGCCGGATCCCGGCGGATCGCTCCATCGCAACTGAAAGCGGCACCTCGTCAAACCATCGTAAGGCGAGCCGTCGGAAGGCAAATCCTGCCGCGGCCAGTCCTGCGAGCGCGATGACATCGAGTACGACGGGGACGTTGCTACCCTGTCGCCATCCATCGCCGCCGGAGAGCGCCCACGCTACGATCAGCAAGACCGTCACACCGCCGGCACACCAGGCAACAGCACCGACACCAGCACTTCGGATCAGATATTCACGGACCGAGTTAACTCGGTCCTCAAGCTGGCTGCTGACCGGACTCACAGCACCGCCTGTCCAAGCACGTAAAGAAAGAGATTCACTCCCATGCGGAACGCCTGCTCGCGCGTCTCTGGTGGATCTTCGTGAACCGCCTCGTCCTCCCACCCGTCCCCGAGGTCGGACTCGTACGAGTAGAACACGAGCATTCGTCCTTCGAGGAAAATCCCGAAGGCCTGGGGCGGTGCGCCATCGTGTTCGTGGACCTTCGGGAGTCCCTCATCGAGGTCATAGAAGGTGTGGAATACAGGGTGGTCAGGAGGGATCTCAGTGAGTTCGGCGTCTGGAAAGATCTCCGCCATCTCGACTCGAAACGACTCGTCGAGGCCATAGTTGTCGTCGGCGTGGAGGAACCCTCCCGCGAGCAGATATTCACGGAGTGCTGTGCGTTCGGCGGGAGTGAACGTGACATTCCCGTGCCCAGTCATATAGAGATAGGGATAGTCGCGGAGCGATGGGTCGAGCGGGGTGATCTCCGCCTCCCGAAGAGCTACCGGAATCCCCGCCCTATCACGAACGGCAGCCAACAGGTTGGAAAGAGACGAGGGGTTCGCATACCAGTCGCCACCACCGTCGTACTGGAGCCGTGCAACCGTAATGGAATCGGTCGACTGCGGGCCCCCGGCCAAGCCGGGGGCCGTGGCCAAGAGAGCCACGATCAAAAACTTCATTCGTCGGTCGCTATCTCCACAGTCAGATTCTTGGCTTCCACCGAAGAATCTCGAGAATCGTGCACGATACGGTACGCCTCATTTCGCGCCAGGTCGAGGCGTCTCGCGACTTCTCGAGCAGCAGCCGAAGGCTTCATCCCCTCCCCCAGCAGTGATACGGCGAGTTCCTGCGCCGCCCGTTCGACATCCTCTTCGGAGCGTGAATAGACCTCTGGCCCGACGACGATCGTGACTTCCCCTTTCGGGGATCGCTGCCGGTAGTAGTTAGCGATTTCCTCAAGGGTTCCGCGACGGAACTCTTCGTGGAGCTTGGTCACCTCCCGCGCCACGCACACCTCCCGTTCCCCTCCACAGACGTATGCCAGGTCGTCGAGGGTTGCGACTAGCCTCTGAGGTGACTCGAACAGAATCGTGGACTCCTCCGCCGCGTGAACCCGCGAAATATCTGCGACCCTCGCCCTGCCCTTCCTGGCAATGAACCCTAGGAAGGTGAATCGCTCCGTTGGCAGCCCGGAAGCGACTAGCGCCGACAAGGAGGCACTCGCGCCCGGGATAGGAACCACCGTGTGCCCACGCTCTACCACCGCGGTCACCACTCGACTGCCCGGGTCGGACACGAGCGGTGTGCCGGCATCCGACACCAGCGCTAGGTCCTCTCCAGCGTCGAGCCAACCCAGAATACGGTCGATTCGCTCACGCTCGTTGTGGGCGTGAACCGACACAAGAGGTGCTGCTGCGTCTACGTGGTCAGCAAGCACCCGCGTACGGCGCGTATCCTCCGCAAGGATACGCGAGACGCCCCGGAGGGTCTCGGCCGCGCGGGCCGAGAGATCTCCAAGGTTACCGATCGGGGTACTGACGAGATAAAGTGTGGCCACCTGGAAAGATACGACGACGGGCCGAGCAGGAAATCCCCGACCGGCCCGCCGTGACGCCCCCCGGAGGAGGGACGAATTCAAGCGCCTAAAGGTGCTCGGTAACCTTGTCCTCGTAAGTCTTCCGCGGACCGGCGCCAACCACCTGGTCGATCAGCTCTCCGTCCTTGAAGAACAGCACTGCCGGAATCGAGCGGACGCCGAAGCGCACGGACGTCTGCGGGTTCATGTCGACATTCAACTTGCCGACCTTGAGCCCCTTCTCCTGATACTCATCTGCAAGTGCATCCACCGTGGGCGCGATCATGCGGCACGGCCCGCACCATTCGGCCCAGAAATCCACCATATACAGTCCCTCGCCGGTCTCAATTTCGTCGGCAAAGTTTTGATCCGTAATTTCGCTGATCGCTTCACTGGCCATTTGGGCTCTCCTTGTAGCGTTCCAGAGCGGACAGTACGATCGTGCCACCCGCACAGTTGACCCGCACGCTCTGCACAGGTCGTTCATGACGTATTCCACAGCGGCGGATCGACCACTGGACCACGTGGCGATCGCCGTTCACTCCATCGAAGACAGTTCCACCGTCTTTGAACTCATATCCGGGGAAACCTGTTCCCCAACCCAAACTCTGGAGTCGCAGGGTGTCCGCGTCGCCTTCATTGGAACCCTGGAACTCCTCGAACCACTCAGCCCGGAAACTACCGTAGGTCGCTTCCTTGAGCGACGGGGCCCGGGCCTTCACCACATAGCTTATCGGACCAACGACATTCACGCTGAATTATCACGCCTCGAAGCTGCCGGCACTCGTCTGGTCGACCGCACCCCCCGCATGGGAGCGAACGGTCACATGGTCGCATTTCTGCATCCAGAGAGTACCGGGGGCGTCCTCGTAGAACTGATTCAGTACAACGACTGACCGGGTCCAACTACCCTGATTTTCGACGACGCCGTATGAGGTCGAGATCTGAGGATCGGCGTCCAGACCCATCTGGATCTCTTGGGACTCGGCCACCAACATGAATTCTCGTCGACCCGTCGCCGGGTTTACCGCACAGGCCACTACGACCAAGGCGAGTGCTCCGAAGATTACCGCACGGACCTTCATGGGATTCGCCTCGCTGAGCTGTCATCATTGCTACTCTCAGAACCCCACCACTATATCAAAGTATCTCCGAAGGCTGAGGATCCTCGAGCGTGGAAAGGGATACCATATGCGTCTCCTCAACCCTCTGCGTCGGCACCACTGTGGCCTTTCGACATCGCTTCCGCCTGACTAGCCACTCCCGTGGTGTCCTCTTGGGCACGTTGCTGCTGGGTAGTACCGCGTGCGGCGGGGGTCCCCGTGACGATTCGATGGATCGCGAACTGTTCGTAGCGACCTATGTCGATCTGAGAATCACAGCTTCAGAGACGGACAGTCTTCGGCTGGGCGACTCAGAGCGTGAAGAGATACTCACTCGACACGGTGTCTCTGCGGCCGAGCTATCCTACTTCGCTGAGACACATGCCGAGGACCTGGAATTCATGCGCAACGTATGGAACGAAGTGGAGATCCGACTGGATCGCGAAGCTGAAGCGAACTGACTCCGATTCGGGCTCCGATTCGGACTCCGCTGTGGCTCAGGTCGGAAGATTCACCCCCAGCGCGAGCGCATCACGGCCCCAAACCGAATCACCAAACCGCACCATCCATCCTGAAGTAAGCACCACGTCGAGCCCGAGGTCGAACGAGCCGCCCACGTATCGACATTAGAGACGTCCAATGTCAGGTGCCCGCCGCTGGAGCGGCGCAGAAGACGACAAAAGCTGAGAGAGCTGCGACAATCGGATTGCGGCCCACTGGAGTCCCCCAATGGGTTTATGATATTCTCGAACACATCCATCTCATCCGAGGGGCAGCAAGTGTCGTTCCAACGCGTATTCAGTGGTGCCCGCTGGGAGAAAGAAGTCGGCTACTGCCGGGCCCTTCGGGCGGACGATCGGATCTTCGTGACGGGTACGGCACCGGTCGATTCGGACGGACAAGTAGCCTCCCCGGGTGACGCCTACGCGCAGACCGTGCGCTGCCTGGAGATCATGCGCGATGCACTCGAAGGCCTGGGTGCTGGCTTCGAGCACGTGACTCGCACTCGGATGTTCGTCACAGACATCGAGCGCTGGGAAGAATACGGGCGCGCCCACGGCGAGGTCTTCCGAGACCATCCCTGCACCACCACGATGGTCGAGGTCCGTCGACTCATCGATCCCGAAATGCTCATTGAAATCGAGGCGGACGCAGTCGTCGAGAAGTGACGTCAGGCTACTCCCATTCGATCGTCGCCGGTGGTTTGGAGCTCACGTCATACGTAACTCGATTCACTCCCTTCACCTCATTGATGATTCGGGTCGAAATGCGCCCCAGCACATCATGAGGGAACGGGAACCAGTCGGCTGTCATTCCGTCCCGTGACGTGACCGCTCGAAGTGCGAGAACGTTCTCGTAGGTCCGGGCATCTCCCATCACACCAACGGACTGCACAGGAAGCAAAACCGCAAAGGCTTGCCAGATTTCGTCGTACAACCCTGCTGCACGGATCTCATCGAGATAGATCGCGTCGGCCTCTCTGAGGGTGTCGAGGCGTTCCTTCGTGATCTCGCCCAGCACACGGATCGCGAGTCCCGGACCTGGGAACGGATGTCGTCCAACGAACGAATGAGGGAGGCCAAGTTCCCGTCCTACGGCACGCACCTCATCCTTGAACAGCTCCCGGAGCGGTTCCACGAGATCGAAGGGCATGTCTTCCGGGAGGCCGCCAACGTTGTGGTGAGACTTGATCATGACAGAGGGACCACCTGCCGAGACGGACTCGATCACGTCTGGGTACAGGGTGCCCTGCACCAAGAAAGTCGCCCCCGTCCCTTCTCTCTGTCCCGTGGCGTCGAAGACTTCGATGAAGCGCTTTCCGATCGCCTTCCTCTTCGCTTCCGGGTCGGTGACTCCGGCAAGATCTCCTAGGAACAGATCCTCTGAATCCTCAACGATCAGCTTCATGTCGTAGTGGGATCGGAACATCGTCTCGACCTCCGGACGCTCATTTTTCCGCAGGAGGCCATGGTCGACGAAGATGCACGTCAGTCGGTCTCCAATGGCGCGGTGCACGAGCAGCGCTGCAACGGAGGAGTCCACACCGCCGGAAAGACCGCAGATCGCCGTCGCGTCCCCGATCTGGTCACGGATCTTCTGAACCGTGTTCTCGATGAACGCACCCGGCGTCCAGGTCGGTCGACACCCCGCGACCTCAAAGAGGAAATTCGAAATGATCTCGTCGCCGCGAGTCGTGTGCGCGACCTCCGGGTGGAACTGCACACCCCATATCTTGCGATCCGTCGCACGGAAGCCCGCGGTCGGGAGCGTCTCCGTGGAGGCGATGCGAACGTATCCGTCCGGCGGGTCGTCGACGTGGTCTCCGTGAGAACACCACACGGTCGATGCTGACCCGTCCTCGAAGCCGGCGAACAGCCCTTCGCCCCGCTCGATTGTCAGCTCGGCCCGGCCGTACTCCCGGTGACCGTGCACCACGTTGGCGCCCTCCATCTGAGCGATCAGCTGCATTCCGTAGCAGATACCGAGCACGGGGATGCCGCTTTGGAGCAACCCGGGATCCGTCTTAGGAACGTCCTCGTCATACACGGAGTTCGGGCCACCGGAGAGAACCACGGCGGCGGGCGCCCACTCCTTAATCCAGTCCAGTGAGCGGGTGGGCGGGTGAATCTCGCAGTAGACGCTCTCTTCACGGATACGGCGCGCGATGAGTTGTGTGAACTGCGAGCCGAAATCCAGAATCAGGACTCGATCGTGCTCGTGACTCATTCTTCCCCACGGATTAGGTCTTCGTAATTCTCTCGGCGCCGAATCAGACGCACATCTGGGCCGTCCACGAGCACCTCTGCAGGGCGCGGGCGTCCGTTGTAGTTCGACGACATGGAAAAGCCATACGCCCCCGACGTTCGCACCGCCAATAGAGCACCCTCGGCCGGCACGGGCATCTCCCGATCGAGGGCAAGGAAGTCACCCGTCTCGCAGATCGGGCCCACCACGTCGACGGTGCCTGTGGCAAGTTCATCGACGGGCCCGACCGGTTCAATCTGATGGTACCCTCCATAGTGGCTGGGGCGAATCAGCTCACTCATTCCCCCGTCCACGATCAGAAACGTCTTATTGCCCCGCTTCACGTACTGGACGCGGGTCAGCATGACTCCGGCCTCACCAACGAGGGCCCGACCGGGTTCGAGCACGAGCCGCAGGCCTGCCGCCGAGACACGGGGTCCGATCCGCCTCGCAAGTTCGGAAACGTCCAGTCCCGGTTCCCCGTCGTAACTGATGCCGTAGCCGCCTCCGATGTCGAGATAGTCGAGCGTGACCCCACTCGAGCGCAACTCCTCAACTAGGGTCAGAACTCGGTCGAGCGCGATTTCGTACGGCTTGGGATCGGTGATCTGTGAGCCGATATGCACGTCGATTCCAACAGCCTGTAGGAATGGCCGATCGTGCGCCCACGCATAGAGCGCTCGAGTCTCATCCCAGGGCACGCCGAACTTCGTCTCGAGATGTCCGGTGGCGGTGTACTCATGGGGCGTGATGGCGAGGACGTCGGGATTCACTCGGATCGCGAAGCGCGCCGGGGCACCCTTGGCACTCGCGACCGCGTCGATGCGCTCAAGCTCTGAGCGACTCTCCACGTTGAACGCCAGAATACCCGCGTCGAGCGCTTCTCCGATCTCCACCTCGGTCTTTCCCACACCAGCGAAGACGATCCGTTCAGCTGGGATACCCGCGCGCAGGGCGCGGTACAGTTCGCCACCGCTCGTGATGTCGGCACCACACCCCAGCGCACTCAACTCCTGAAGGAGCGCCAGGTTGCCATTCGCCTTTAGGGAATAGGCCAGCAGATGATCCACATCGGCGAACGCGCCCTGGAAGATCCCTACCTGTCTGCGGATCCAGGCCAGGTCGTAGACGTACAGCGGGGTCCCGTAGCGCTCAGCGAGCTCCACCGCAGCTGTATCGCCACAGTAGAGCGCGCCCTCCACACGCTGGAACGGATCCGTCAGTACGCTCTGGCCCAAGCCACCTCCACGGCGGAGTCGCCGTTCCCCGAGACGCACTTCGACGGCGTGTCGGCCGACCGGAACTCCTCACTCGGGAGCACGCGAATCGTCGCCTTCATACGGTCTTTGGCGGTCTCTTCAACTGCCTGGTCCCCGCTCCACCCCGAATAGACGAAGCCGGCACCCCCATCGAACGCTTCCTGCATCTCGTCGAGTGAGGACACACCTCGCACCGTGTTTGCGTCACGGCGTGCAGCCGCGGCATCGCGCAATTCGAACTGGAACGCCTCGAGCTGAGCCGGGAAATCCGCGATCGCCTGATCTTCCGAGAGAAAGAGCTTCCGCTTCTCACCCTCAGGCGTGATCCGACGCGCGACGGCGATCTGCCTCTGCTCCAGGTCCCTCGGCCCGATTTCGATCCGGAATGGGACGCCTTTTCGTTCCCATTCGTAGAACTTCGCACCCGGTGACAGGTGCTCCCGCGCGTCGACCTTCACGCGGACTCCCGCCTCCTTGAGACGGCCTGCGACCTCGTGAACCTTGTCGAGAACCGGTCCGGTGTCGTCACCGCGAAGAATCGGAACGATCACAGCCTGAACCGGCGCCAGCCGCGGCGGAACCACGACACCGCTGTCGTCTCCGTGGGTCATGACGAGTCCGCCGATCAACCTTGTCGAAACCCCCCACGAGGTATTCCAGGCGTACTCCTCCTGCCCCGCTTCGGACTGGAATTTCAGATCGAACTGCTTCGCGAAGTTCTGGCCCAGGAAGTGAGACGTGCCCGCCTGCAGCGCCTTGTTGTCCTGCATGAGCGCTTCACAGGAATAGCTTCGGACAGAGCCGGCAAACTTCTCGGACTCCGACTTCAGGCCTGTAATCGGCGGCATGCCGATCCAGTCCTCCATGAACTTCCGATAGACCCCGAGAATGAGCAGGGTCTCCTCCTCTGCTTCCTCCGCGGTCGCGTGGGCCGTGTGTCCTTCCTGCCACAGGAACTCAGACGTGCGCAGGAAGAGCCGCGTGCGCATCTCCCACCGCATAACGTTCGCCCACTGGTTCATGAGAACCGGAAGATCCCGATAGCTCTGAACCCACTTGGCGTACATCGAATAGATGATCGTCTCGGACGTCGGACGAATGACATAGGGCTCCTCGAGCTCCTTGCCACCAGCCTGGGTGACGACCGCAAGTTCCGGGGCGAACCCCTCGATGTGCGCCTTCTCCTTCTCGATGAAGCTCATCGGGATCAGCAGCGGGAAGTAAGCGTTCTCGTGCCCGGTGTCTTTGAACATCTGGTCGAGCTGGCGCTGCATATTCTCCCAGATGCCATAGCCCCACGGACGGATGACCATGCTACCCCGAACGGGCGAATAGTCCGCCAGTTCCGCCTTCAGTACCACCTCGTTGTACCAAGCCGCGAAGTCCTCGTCACGCGGGGTAAACTTCTTGCCATCAGCCATCGTCGTTATTCCGTTTTGCAGCGATTAGTTCTGCGTCCACACGGGCGTCATTCCGGATCTTGGCGATTGCCAGGGAGCCCGACAGGACGAAGAGAAACAAGGACGCACCGATCCACGTCGAGCGGAAGTCCCACGGGGTGATTCCGTTCAGGGCCCATGCGAGGACCACCCCGCCCACCATGGAGAGCCCAACGCCGCCAGAGATAATGAACAGCTCGAGCAGATCCAACCGCTTAATGGCTCGCCGCGTGACAATGCGCGCGCGCGCTGCGGCCTCCCGGTCGCCCGGCCCCGGCCCGGGGATCACACCAGCTCCGACAGCTGGATTTCACGCTCCTCGCCGGAAGACATGTCGCGAGCGACCACACACCCGCGCTCAAGCTCCTCGGGGCCAAGCACGAAAACGGTCTTAGCTCCTTCCTTGGAGGCGACCTTCATCTGCTTCCCCACGCCCTGTTCCTTTAGAGCGTATGCGACGCTGTGGCCGCGATCCCGCAGCACGTGCCCGATCCTCAGCGATTCAGCCCGCTGTTCAGAAGTCACCGGCACCAAGAAGTAGTCGAGCGTCCGCTCGTACTCCGGGAGGAGCCCGCGCTCTCGAAGAAGTTCTTCGAGCACGACATCGCCCATTCCAAAGCCGACCGCAGGCAGCGGTTCACCCCCCACGAGTTCGAGGAGGCCGTCGTAACGCCCTCCCCCGCAAATGGCTCGGAGTTCGCCCTTTCGGTCGAACAGTTCGAAGACGATGCCCGTGTAGTACGCGAGCCCGCGCACGATCCTAAGGTCTATCGACACGAAGTCACCCAGGCCCATCGCGTCGAGCGTGGCCACATACTCTCTGAGTCGTTCCAGCTCAGGAGCCACGTCGGGATGTCCGCCAAAGCTCTCCGTGAGTGCCTCGACTCCCGTCGCGCCCAAGAGCCCGCGGAGCGTCGCAATCTGGCCTTCGTCCAAGCCTGCCTTTGTCTGCAGCAACCCGTCAGCAGTGTCCTCCGGCATTCGCTCGATCTTGTCGATGATTCCAAAGGCCGCTGGCAGCCGGGCCTCCGTCACGCCCAGCGCCTGAAGAAGTGCACTCAGGAGGCGACGATCGGAGACCCGAGCCACGAAGTCTTCCGACGTCAGGCCAAGTTCCCGGAGCCCATCGATGGCGACCGCCAACACCTCCGCGTCAGCCGGCACCCCGCCCTCACCCACAACGTCGACATTCCACTGGAAGTGCTCGCGGAGACGGCCACGCTGCATTCGTTCATACCGGTACAGCTGTGGCATCGAAAACCAGCGGATCGGCTTGCTCATGCCTCTGCTTCGGTCTCCCAGAATTCTCGCGAGCGACGGCGTCATTTCTGGCCGCATCGTGACGGTACGGTCGCCCTTATCCGTGAAATTGAAGAGCTGACCGACGATCTCCTCACCGCTCTTCTCCACGTAGAGATTGAGCGGCTCGAGCACGGGGCCGTCATACTCGGAAAAACCGTAACGACCGGCCACCCGTCGCCACGCTTCCTGGATGTGTGCGCGTAGTGCGAAGTCTTCCGGGGGAAAGTCCCTGAATCCGGGAAGCCTCGCGAAGTCCGAGTTAGCCATATGGCGCGGAATCTACCTCAGCTTCGGAGTGGGTCCAGCCCTAGTACGCTCATCGCGGAACCCACCGTGTGGACCGACCCTGTTACCACGACGGTCCCCCCGTGTGCTCGTTCCTTCGCCGTCTGCATCGCTTGGACAAAATCCTGCACGACCTGCACTTCGCCTGCAGCACCTACGCGGTGAGCCGCCGCACCCGGATCCCAACGTCGCTCCTCGGGAACCGAGGGAGGCTGGGTGAGGATCGCCGCGTCGGTACGAGCCAGAAGCTCCGGCAGCATGTTCGGCCAATCCTTGTCCCCCTGCACACCGATCAATCCAACGTGAGGCTGGGGCAGATCGAGTCGATCGAGCGTATCTACCAGCGACCGAATTCCCGCCGTGTTGTGCGCGACGTCAAAAATCCACGTACAACCGTCGATTTCCCGGATCTCATCGCGCCCCGGGTGCACCACCGTCGCGATACCTCCCAGAAGCGCCTCGCGCGTGGGCCGCATCGAATCGTCGAGCTGCTCCAGAACCCCTACGGCCAGCGCCGCATTCGCCGCCTGGTGGAAGCCGACGAGTGGCGTACTCAGCGCGACACTTCCCCAGCGCTCCGTCTCGATGCGCATCGACGTCGCGCTTGCCGTCACCTCGACGTCGGCGAGGGCACGCGGATCGACATGGATCATCGGAGCCCCGATCTCCCCGGCCATCTCCTGGAAGAGGTCTAGGATGATCGGAGAGATCTCCGCGGTCACGAACGGAACACCCGCCTTCATGATGCCCGCCTTCTCGCCAGCGATCTCCAGAAGCGACTCACCTAGGTATTCCGCGTGGTCCAAGGCAACGTTGGTAACGGCTGTGACTTCGGGTTGCACGACATTGGTCGCGTCGAGTCGCCCCCCGAGCCCGACCTCCATTACCGCAACCTCCGCCCCTTCCCGAGCGAATGCATGCATGGCGAGCACAGTGATCGCCTCAAAGAACGTGAGACCGAACTCCAGGACTGGATCGAGGATCTCCTCGGCGTAGCGAACGACGCCCTCCTCCGGGAGCGGCTGGCCATCAATCAATAGCCGCTCGCGAAACGAGCACAGGTGAGGACTTGTGTAACAAGCCGTCCGCGTGCCATTCGCACGAAGGGCGGAGCCGACCATCGAGGTGACGGAGCCCTTTCCGTTCGTGCCGCCAATGTGCAAAGTCCGATAGGAAAGATGTGGGTTACCCAGCGCGGCCAGTGCTCGGGTTGTCCGATCGAGCCCCCAGTGCACCCCCGTTGCGAGCGGAGGAAAGAGACGAGCGACGAGTGGATCCGAAAACGGAAGGTCGAGTCGGTCCGGAGCCTGCGTGTTCCCCTCGGTCAGTCTTTCCACCCCGCGTACTGGTGGCGCAGAATCTTCGCCACCATCCCTTTGAGTTCTCGGCGATCGACGACCCGGTCTACCATGCCATGCTCGCAGAGGAACTCGGAACGCTGAAAGCCAGCGGGAAGCTCCTGCTTGATGGTTTCCTCGATGACCCGGGGGCCGGCAAACCCGATGAGTGCGCCCGGCTCAGCAATATTTACGTCACCGAGCATCGCGTACGACGCCGTGACTCCGCCGGTGGTCGGGTGCGTGAGGATCGAGACAAACGGGAGGCGCGCCTCATGGAGTCGCGCCAGCACCGTGGAGGTCTTGGCCATCTG
>Ga0308018_10000459_pt1 | contig 21073 bp, 17 predicted proteins | sample Neamet282_FD_203130 | JGI IMG/M metagenome (GOLD analysis project Ga0308018, IMG submission 203130) | Marine microbial communities from water near the shore, Antarctic Ocean - #282 | ecosystem: Environmental > Aquatic > Marine > Unclassified | place: Southern Ocean | collected 2014-10-01
GTCGTTCTTGTTGAGAGTGATAACCGCAAATGTGTTTTTTTACGAACAGTGATTCGGGAGCTTGGGTTGTCTGTAAAGGTCATTAATGACAGGATTGAAAATGTTAAGCTTGATGATGTGGTGTATTTGAGTGCGCGTGCCTTACGGAATTTAAATAGTTTGCTATTTATAGTGGAAAATAATGTTTCACGTGAAACAGTTTGTGTTTTCCCAAAAGGCCGATCATACAAAAAAGAGCTTGTGGAGTCTCAAAAAAACTGGAAATTTGATTTCAATTTAATAGATAGTAATACGTCAGAAGACAGTAAGGTTATAGTTTTAAAGGGGTTAGAGCGTGTCAGCTGAGGATAATAACAGTCCACCGAAGGTTATAACAGTAGTGAACCAGAAAGGGGGCGTTGGAAAAACAACTACAGCAATAAACCTAGCAGCAACATTGGCAAAGCTTGGAAAAAAAGTGCTACTAGTAGACTTTGATCCACAAGGAAATTCATCTACTGGATTGGGTGTGAGCCCTGAGAATAGAAATCTAACCTCATATGATGTTTTAATTGACCAGGTGCCTATAGTAAATGTAATGCTTAAAACGAAGGTTGAGAGACTATTTATTGTGGCGGCCAACACGGATCTGAGTTCTGCAGATTTAATATTGTCTGGTAAGGCAGAAAAAATTACTACTTTTAAAAACCTAGTAGAGGATAATTCACTTCTTGTTTTAAAGCTTGATTATATATTCATAGATTGCCCACCATCCCTCAACCTATTGACAATAAATGCTTTAGTGGCGTCTGATAGTGCTTTAGTCCCCTTACAGCCAGAGTTTTTTGCATTGGAAGGGCTATCGCAGTTGTTGTTAACTATTCGTGATGTGCGAGAATCAGCAAACAAACGGCTCCGGTTAGAGGGCGTTGTTTTGACAATGTACGACAAACGGAACAATCTATCCGGTCAGGTGGAAGAGGATGCTCGTGAAAACTTGGGACGTTTAGTGTTTAAGACAGTTATTCCTAGGAATGTCAGATTGAGCGAGGCACCTTCATTTGGTGAACCAATTTTAACTTATGCGCCTAAGAGCAGTGGGAATAGGGCATATCACGCTTTAGCGAAAGAGTTTTTAATAAGACAGGAGGGTTAAGTGGGCGACAAGAAGCTGAAAAGGAAAGTTTTAGGAAGAGGTTTATCCGCCTTAATGGCGGAAGTTAACCCAGTTATCGGTGATTATGATGTAGACGAGGAAACTGGGGTACTGTCTGTATCTATAGATAAGATTGAACCCAATCCAAACCAACCAAGGCGTACATTTCTGAAGGATGATTTGGATGATTTATCGAATTCGATTATAGAAAAGGGAATTATACAACCGCTTATTGTAAGAAAAATAAGTGATAAAAATGATGTATATCAAATAGTTGCCGGTGAACGTCGGTGGAGAGCGGCCCAATTAGCAAGAGTTCATAAGGTCCCTGTTGTGGTGCGAAGTTTTAGCGATGTTGAGGTGTTGGAAATAGCAATAATTGAAAACATCCAGAGAGCTGATTTAAATCCCATAGATGAAGCAAATGGATACCAACAGTTAATGGTAAAGTTTAGTCATACCCAAGAGAAGCTATCTAAAGTTCTTGGTAAAAGTCGGAGCCATATAGCAAATCTTTTAAGATTATTAAACTTGCCTAACGATGTGCAGATTTTACTTGGTTCGGGTGAAATTTCAATTGGCCATGCTAGGGCGTTAATTACTCGAAGTGATGCGTCCTCATTGGCGAAAGAAATTATACGTAAGAAGTTATCAGTCAGGGAAATTGAAAAACTTATTAAAGTGGATTTAGGAAGTGGTTTAAAAAAACCTCTTTCAAAAATAAAAGATGTGGATACCCGGGTTATTGAGGGAGATTTAAAAGCAGCGATAGGTATGATTGTTGATATAGGTCATGATGTGTCAACTGGAAAAGGATCTTTAAAGATAAAATATAATAATCTTGATCAGTTAGATAATCTAATAAATATATTAACAAAATAGGTATAAATAACAAACAATTAGATATTAATTATGTTAGTTTAACAGCAAATTTAAAATTAAACTGTTTAAGACAGCCTTCCCATTTTGGGTTGCTTTAATATAACCTCTGTCGACCAGAACCAAGTCATCATTTATCAGATTAGTTAAGTTTTTTTCGTTGAATGTTTTTCCTGATAAAGTTTGGTAACGGATTTTTGAGATTCCAGAGTTCAATCTAAGACCCATCATTACCATTTCTTCAGCTTGATCTGCTTTGCTTATGCAGGTTCTTAAGTTTTCACCAGAGCCCTCATGGGCGTGGATTAGCCATTTTTCTGGATTACTGTAGTTTTGAGTGGCGAATCTTCCATGTGAATTGGTTATGCGTCCGTGTGCGCCAGGCCCCACACCAATGTAGTCACCATAATTCCAGTAAATTTTATTATGTATGCTTTGATGCTTCGGTTTAGAGTAATTTGAAATTTCGTATGGTAAAAGTCCATTTGAAGAACATATTTCCTCTGTAATGTGATACAGTTCGCTACTCACATCTTCTTCAGGTAGTCCTAGTAATTTCCCATTCTTAAACAGTTTTCCAAAAGCTGTATTTGGCTCGATTGTAAGTTGGTAAAGCGATAAGTGATCAGGTTCAAAACTTAAGGCTAATTTAAGTTCGGTTTTCCAATCTTTGATTGTTTGTTCTTGTCGTGCATAAATAAGGTCAAAACTGGTTCTATTAAAAACTTTTCGACCAATACTTATAGCTTCTAATGCTTCATCCACTGAATGTAATCGCCCAAGTTTTTTTAAATCGGTATCATTTAACGCCTGAACTCCAATTGATACCCGGTTAACCCCAGCATCTCTGAAATCTAAAAACTTTTGTGCTTCTACAGATGATGGATTTGCTTCAAGTGAAATTTCCACATTATCTTTGACCCCCCATAACTTTGCAATTTGATCAACTATACTTGAAACTATATTTGGATCCATAAGGCTGGGAGTCCCTCCTCCAAAAAAAATAGAATCCACCTGTCGATCAGAAGTCTCTGAATGATAGCGTTTTAATTCAGACAGATACGCTTTTTTCCAATCAATATTATTAACATTTTTACTAACATGACTATTAAAATCACAATAAGGGCATTTTGATTGGCAAAAGGGCCAATGGATATATATACCGAAACCAGCGTTTTTCCAATCAAGACAAGCAGGCATTTACTAGTTTTCCAAAAGCTATAGATCTGTGACTCATTTTATGCTTTTTGTCTTGGTTCATTTCGCCAAAGGTTTTTTTGTGTCCGTCTGGAATAAAAATTGGATCAAAACCAAACCCGTTTTTTCCTCTCATTGGCCAAGTAATTTTTCCAGACACTTTTCCTTCAAAAACCTCGTCATGCCCATCTGGCCAAGCTAAACATAATACACAAATAAAATGAGCCGTTCTAGGTGAGGCTATCTTATTTTTTTCTAAAAGTGTCCAAACCCTTGTCATGGCATGATTAAAGTCTCTACCATCTTCTGTTGTTGCCCAATCTGCTGTATAAACCCCAGGTGCACCATTTAATCCATCAACCATTATCCCACTATCATCAGACAGTGAAAGAAAATTCGAATTTTTTGCTGCAAAGTGAGCTTTTATTCTGGCGTTACCAATAAAGGTGTCTTCAGTTTCTTTTGGTTCTTTAAGATTAAAGTTTGATACAGATATAACTTTGAGATTGAATTTTGAAAAAAGGGCAGAGATTTCTAAAAGCTTCCCTTGATTGTGAGTAGCTATGACAACGGTGTCTTCATTTATTTTACGCATTGGATTGGTTAATTGCTTCTTCTTGAATTAACATTAGTTCCTTGACGCCCTTTTCAGCTAAGTCAGTCATCACATTTAATTCTGTCCTTAAAAAAGGTGATCCTTCAGCAGAACCTTGAATTTCAATCATCTTGTTTGAACCTGTTAGGACAAAATTAGCATCAGTTTCTGCTTCACTATCTTCTGCATAATCAAGATCAAGCACCGCTTGGCTTCCATAAATACCGCAACTAACAGCAGCCATTTTTTCTATAATTGGATCACTGTTCAATACACCTGCATTTAACAAACTATCTGTCGCTAATTTAAGTGCCACCCAGCCACCTGTTATTGAGGCACATCTTGTTCCACCATCTGCTTGAATTACATCGCAATCTATTGTTATTTGTCGCTCCCCTAAGGCGCTTCTGTCAATACAAGCTCTAAGAGATCGACCAATTAACCTTTGAATTTCTTGAGTGCGCCCTGATTGTTTTCCAGATGCAGCTTCACGTCTGTTTCTGGTTGATGTGGATCCGGGTAACATTCCGTATTCTCCTGTAACCCAACCAAGGCCAGAGTTTCGCAAAAATGGGGGCACACGTTCCTCGACAGATGCCGTGCAGAGTACGTGCGTATTGCCACAACGGATAATACACGAGCCACGTGCATGCATTGTGATGTTAGTTTCGATCTCTATAGATCTCATTTGATCATTATTTCTGCCTGAAGGGCGCATACTTTTAATCCTTTAAAAACGATACAAGTTAATAAACTGTCAAAAAGGTATGAGTAAAGGGCAAAAGCTTAATTGACTGATGAGAAACAAGTCATTAGAGATGTTTAACCTTTCAATGGTGTTAAATGATACAGAAGCAAAATATAATTCAAGAAATGAATGAACGAAGTAAAATTGTATTTCGTAATTTGGTTGATTCATATATTGAAACTGGAGAGCCTGTTGGGTCTCAGACTCTTGCCAATACCTTAACAGAAGAAATTTCTCCAGCAACTATTAGAAATGTTATGCAAGACTTAGAGGTACTGGGGCTTTTAGATAGTCCTCATGTTTCATCTGGTCGAATTCCAACACAGCAGGGCCTTAGGTTATTTGTTGATACACTTTTAGAGATTGGTGAAATTTCAAATAAAGAACAAGAAATAATTGATTATAGCATTAAGGAAGATCCAAAAAACCTTTCAAATATTTTAACGCGTGCTGGATCTGTTTTATCTGGCTTAACGAAGAGTGCTAGCTTAGTATTGGCACCCAAGATAGAGGCTCCAATAAAACACATAGAATTTGTAAGCCTTTCACCTGAACGCGCATTAGCAGTTTTGGTTACAGCAGATGGAATGGTTGAAAACCGGGTTTTTGAACCACCTTTAGGGCAAACACAATCTGACTTTAGAGAAGCAGCAAACTTTATGAATGCTTATGCAAAAGGACTAACCCTTTCAGAGCTTAGGGAGGTTATGGAGAGGGAAGTTAGTAAAAGAAAATTAGAAATCGATAAAATAGCAGCACAATTAGTTAAGGATGGTCTTGCTGTTTGGGATGGAAAAGATACTGATAATAGTCGCCTTATTGTTAGAGGACGAGCAAACTTAATTGATGGCACAACGGCAGAAGACGATTTTGAAAAAATACGTGAGTTGTTTGATGACTTAGAGAGAAAACAAGATATAGCTAATTTTATTAACTTAACTGAAAAAGGAGAGGGAGTAAGGGTTTTTATTGGATCAGAGAACAAACTTTTTTCACTTTCGGGTAGTTCTTTGGTTATTTCTCCCTATATGAACTCTGAACATAAAATTATTGGAGCAGTCGGGGTCATTGGACCAACAAGGTTAAACTATGGAAAAATTGTCCCTATTGTAGACTATACTGCTCAATTGGTGGGCAGAACATTATCAGAACGAGGTTAAATGAGGAAATTATGAGCGAAAAACAAGAAACAAAAAAAACTAAACCAGAAGAACTTTTATCTTTGGATGAGTTGATAGCTGAATCTGAAGAAAATGATGTGCTTATAGATGTTAGTGAAGAATTGGATGATGAAGGGCCAAACTTAGAAAAACTAATTGAGGAAAGAGATGCCTTGCAGGATAAGTTGATGCGTACATTGGCTGATTCAGAAAACCTTAGGAAAAGATCTATTAGAGATAGAAGTGACGCTGAAGTTTATGGTGGAACGAAATTAGCTAGAGATTTACTTTCAGTTTATGACAACATTACTAGAGCACTTGAGACAGTAAGTGACGAACAAAAAAAATCCAATTCCGCTTTGATTGAGGGAATTGAGCTAACAAGAAAAGAAATTATAAGTGGGTTTGAAAAACACAAGATAATAAGAGTCTTACCAGAGATTGGGGATGCTTTTGATCCCTTGCTCCACCAAGCAATGTTTGAAGCACCAATGCCGGACACAAAAGCTGGGAATATAATCCAAATCATGGCGGTTGGTTTTAAAATAGGTGAACGGCTACTTCGTCCAGCTCAGGTTGGGGTGTCTTCTAACTCCAATTAATCAGAAAGAGTTTCTTTTAATATATAAATTAGCTCTAACGCCTCTATTGGAGACATCTCGTCTGGCTTTATATCTTTTAATTTAAGTTCAATAGGATGAACTTTGTTTGGAGTTGGAGTTAATTCTGTAAGAGATTTTTCAAAGAGTGGAAGCTGTGCAAGTACCCTGTTTTTATCACTAGAGGCTTTCTTATCGCTAGAGTTTAATTTATTAAGTACCTCCGCGGCTCTTTTTAAAACAGGTTCTGGCATCCCAGCCAACTTCGCAACTTGCACACCGTAAGATCTGTCAGCAAAGCCTAAAACCACCTTAAATAAAAAAACAATTTCCTCCTTGAATTCTTTGACTGAAACAGTTGCCTTCGTAAGGCCAGGTAGTTTGTCTGAAAGAGATGCAAGCTCATGATAATGGGTGGCAAACAAAGCGCGGCATTTATTTTTATCATGAAGGTACTCTAAGGTAGCCCAAGCGATTGACAAACCATCATATGTTGCTGTTCCTCTACCAATCTCATCTAATATAACTAATGATCTCTCATCTGCCTGATTTAGAATAGCAGCTGTTTCCACCATTTCTACCATAAATGTTGAGTGCCCCCTTGCTAGATCGTCAGACGCCCCAACTCTGCTAAACAGTTGAGTAACAATACCAATATTAGCAGAGGCAGCTGGTATGTAAGATCCCATTTGAGCCAACACAACCAATAAAGCATTTTGTCTTAAAAATGTTGATTTACCAGCCATATTTGGTCCAGTAATTAGCCAAATATTTGCATCATTTTCACGGCAACTTAAGTTACAATTATTTGGAATAAAGTAATTGTCAGAACTCTCTCTTAACGCCTGTTCAACTACTGGATGTCTACCATCTATCACCTCAAAACTTCTTGTTCCATCAACAAGAGGTTTGCACCAACTGCCTTCTTTTGCAATTTTTGATAAAGAGCAAATAACATCGACCTCAGCTATACTTTTAGCAGTCTTTAAAATTTGATTAGCACATTGCAAAATATCACTCTGGATTTTTTCAAAAATTCTATTTTCAAGTGCTATAGCGCAATTTTTAGCATTTATAATTTCTGATTCTGTTTCACCTAGGCTTATCGTTGTAAATCTAATAGAGTTTGCAGTTGTTTGCCTGTGAATAAACATCTCATTTAATGGTGGTGACAACATGTTTTTTGAGTGACGTGCTGAAACCTCTACAAAATAACCTAACACGTTATTATGTTTTATTTTTAGGCTCGAAATATTAGCCTTCAATGCTAAGTTTTGTTGCAAATGGGCTAAAACTTTTTTGCCCTGATCTCTTAACATCCGATGTTTATCTAAATTATAATCAAAACCATTTTTAATAAACTCACCTTCTTTAATATTAACGGGTGGGTTTGAAACTAATGCCTTCTCAATATTATCAATTATAGTTTTGTGGCCTTTTAACGAACTTAGATCAAAAGATAGAGAAGTAGGTTCTTTCAATTTAGTAAGTTCGTTAAATATTTTTTGACTAAACATTAACCCAGTTCCAATAGCTTTTATGTCACGTGGACCAGATCGATTAAGGGAGATCCGTGTCAGACCACGCTCAATATCAAGTATATTTTTTAGATATTTTTGAATATTTTCTCTTACCCCACTGTTTTTAAGAAATATACTAATGTCATTTTGACGGTTCTTTATAGTTTCAATATTAGCAGATGGATTGCTTAAACGGCTCTCGAGCAAACGTGCGCCTGAAGCGGTGACTGTTTGATCTATTGTATTTAATAATGACCCACGCTGTTCGCCAGAAAGTGATCGCGTTAATTCTAGGTTTTTTCTTGTAAAGCTATCGATATGTAAAAAATTTTCAGTCAGTTCTTTAATGGGTTTTTTCAATATAGGTAAAGAACCCTTTTGGGTTAAATGCAAATATTCAATAATAGCATTAATTGCGGTTATTTCCGCTCTACTAAAGCTTCCAAAACCATCTAGTGTATTAACTTTATAAAGCTTACAAACCCTTTCTTCTGCGCTTGTGCTCTCAAACATAAGGTTTGAGAGTGGTGTTATAGTGGCTTTTGACCCAATGAGCATTTCATGTAGAGTATTTCCCATGTTTTCAGATACAAGTATTTCTTTTGGTGTGAGTCTTGAAATTAGGGACTCTAGATGGGTTTTCTCACATGATTTCACCCAGAAATCGCCAGTAGAGATGTCCACCCACGCTAACGCATATTTACCTCTAATTTCTGACAAAGCACATAAAAAGTTATACTCACGAGCCTCAAGTAAAGACTCTTCCGTTAATGTCCCTGGTGTAACTAATCTGACTACATCTCTTTTTACTATCGCTTTATAACCACGTTTCTTTGCTTCAGCAGGGCTTTCCATCTGTTCACAAACAGCAACCTTAAAGCCTTTTTTAATTAAAGATAACAAATAGTTATCAGCAGAATGAACGGGAACACCACACATTGGTATTTTTTGTTCTAAATGTTTTCCTCTGGAGGTGAGGGTAATGTTTAAAGCTTCTGATGCTTTTATAGCATCTTCAAAAAAAAGTTCATAAAAATCACCCATTCTATAAAATAACAATGCATCAGAGTAGTCTTTTTTTATACTAAAGAACTGCTCCATCATTGGAGTTATTTTTTTTGCTACTATGGTCATTGGTCTATTTATATATTCTCATTATTAAATTCTAACCATGTTAGCTTATACATTAAAGAGAATATGTTATGTTTAGGTTGAGAAGTTTTGCTAACCTTGATAAACCTAGCTTTCAAAATTAATTTAGGAAAAAAAATGGCTGGAAATGGAAAGTTTACTGATGAAGAGGCGTTGGCTTATCATTTAGAGCCAAAGCCTGGAAAGTTAGAAGTTGTAGCATCTACTCCTATGGCGACGCAGCGAGACCTTTCTTTAGCATACTCACCTGGTGTTGCTGTTCCAGTAAAAGAGATTGCAAAAAACCCTGAAAGTGCATTTGATTATACTACGCGTGGTAACACTGTTGCTGTTATATCAAATGGAACAGCAATTCTAGGTTTAGGTAATTTAGGTGCGTTAGCATCAAAACCAGTGATGGAAGGAAAGGCCGTTTTATTTAAGCGCTTTGCTGATGTAAATTCGATTGATATTGAACTTGATACAGAAGATCCTGATGAGTTCATAAACGCAGTTAAATATATGGGGCCATCATTTGGAGGAATAAATCTGGAGGATATTAGGGCACCAGATTGTTTTATAATTGAACAGCAACTGAAAGAATTAATGGATATTCCAGTCTTTCATGATGATCAACACGGTACAGCTGTCATATGTGCGGCAGGGCTTTTGAACGCCTTGTATCTAACAGGCAAAAAAATTGAAGAGTGCAAAATTGTATTAAATGGTGCAGGCGCTGCTGGAATAGCATGCTTAGAATTAATCAAGTCTATGGGAGCTAAGCATGAGAATTGTATTGCTTGTGATACGAAGGGTGTTATTTACCAAGGACGTACTGAAGGTATGAACCAATGGAAATCTGCACACGCTGTATCAACAAAGCTCAGGTCATTAGGAGATGCCATAAACGGCGCTGATGTTTTTATTGGCGTGTCTGTCAAGGGAGCGGTAACAGCTCAAATGCTTGAAACTATGAATAAAGACCCTGTGATATTTGCTATGGCGAACCCAGACCCTGAAATAACACCTGAAGAGGCACATTTAATTAGACCTGATGCAATTGTGGCGACAGGAAGATCAGATTACCCAAATCAGGTAAATAATGTTTTAGGGTTTCCATATCTATTTAGAGGTGCGCTTGATATTAACGCGCGAGCAATCAATGATCCTATGAAAATTGCATGTGCTGAAGCGCTCGCAAAGTTGGCTAGGGAAGATGTGCCTGATGAAGTGGCTATGGCCTATGGGAAAAAGCTAAGTTTTGGAAGAGATTATATAATTCCAACACCATTTGACCCACGACTTATTTACACTATTCCACCTGCTGTCGCCAAAGCTGGTATGGACACTGGATGCGCACGACGTCCGATTATAGATATGGATGCTTATGAGTTAACGCTGAGGGCGCGTATGGACCCAACGGCCTCAATGTTGCAAACCTTGCATGTTAGAGCAAAAAATGCGCAAGCCCGAATGATCTTCGCTGAAGGAGATGATATAAGAGTACTTCGCGCAGCCGTGAGTTACGTACGATCTGGCCTTGGGCAAGCTATAGTTGTTGGTAGAGAAAACGATATCAAAGAAAAATTGAAAGCTGAAGGTTTATCTGATGCCTATTTAGAATTAGAAGTCATAAATGCGGCAAAAACAGAACATTTGTCAGAATATAAAAGCTTTCTTTATGATCGACTGCAGCGTGAAGGTTTTGATCAAGGAGATTGTCATAAAATGGCCACACGCGATAGACACATTTTTGCATCGCTAATGTTGGCGCATGGGCATGGAGATGGAATGGTTACGGGTGCTACAAGAAAATCAGCTGCCGTATTGAGTAGGATAAACCGTGTATTTGATGCAAAGCCTGGAGATGGTGTTGTTGGTGTTACAGCCATGATGTTGCGGGGTCGGTTAGTACTGATGGCTGACACTTTAGTTCATGAGTGGCCAGAAGAAGAGGATTTGGCTGATATTGCAGAAAGAGCAGCTGGTGTTGCTAGACATTTAGGTTTGGAACCTAGGGTTGCATTTGTTAGCTTCTCAAATTTTGGATACCCAGTTTCTGAGAGAGCTGAGAAAATGAGTAAAGCACCTTCAGTCTTAGATGGCCGTGGTGCTGATTTTGAATATGATGGTGAAATGACTGCAGATGTAGCGTTAAATGAAGATGTTTTAGCGAGTTACCCATTTTGTAGATTAACCGCACCAGCTAATATTCTTGTTGTACCGGCAAGGCACTCAGGATCTATATCTGTAAAGTTAATGCAAGAAATGGGTGGTGCTACAGTTATTGGCCCAATTTTATCTGGGCTTGATAAGCCAGTTCAGCTTTGCAATATATCTGCAACTTCGAATGATGTACTAAATATGGCCATTATGGCCGCCTGTAAGGTGGGTTGATTTGTGACTATATTTAACTTTGGCTCTATTGTTTCAGATAACTTTTATAGAACCCCAAGAATTCCAGCCCCCGGTGAATCGGTAAGGGTAGACAGTTACAAAAATGGACTTGGAGGCAAGGGAGCCAATCAGTCAATTGCTGCTAAGAAAGCAGGTTCTGATGTGATCCATATAGGAGCTGTTGGCTATGATGGTGATGAATTGTTAGATATTCTGAGAAATAATGGAGTTAACACAGAGAATATTCATAAAACTAATATAAAAACTGGTCATGCAAATATCACAATTGATCCAAGTGGTGAAAATGCAATTACTTTTTTTGCAGGGGCTAATGATACTCAGACGCTCGAAAGATTGACACGTGGTTTTGACAGTGCGTTGCCTGGAGATATATGTCTTTTACAAAATGAGGTTAATTTAGTTTTGGATGCTGCAAAGGTAGCAAAATCAAAAAAGATGAAAGTTATATATTCCGCTGCACCATTTAATATTGCACATGTAAAAAGTGTTTTTGACTATGTTGATCTAACAGTTGTTAATCAAACTGAGCACGCACTTTTGGTTCAAGAGTTTGGTTCAAGTTTTGATAAGCCTCTTTTGATTACAAAGGGCTCAGAGGGCTCTTGCTATTTGTCTGCAAGCAAAAAATTCAATCACACCACACCAAATGTAATACCTGTTGATACAACCGGCGCAGGGGATACATATTTGGGATACTTTGCTTCTTATTTAGATCAAGGAAGAGGCATAGAAGAAGCAATGAATATTGCTTCATTTGCTGCAGCTTTGCAGGTTACTAAGAATGGGACCTCTGAGGCAATACCAAATTTAATGACAGTAACTAAGTTTTGGAAATCTTCGGGAATAGAAACGTTAACTCTTAACTGAGTCCCAGAAGCCTTTCACACTGGAAAAGAAGTTTTTACTATGTGGATTATTGTCTACACTTAAGGCTTCAAACTCTTTTAATAATTCTTTTTGTTTTGAAGTAAGGTTAACTGGAGTTTCAACAGCAAGTTCAATAAACAAATCACCATTTCCTGTACCTCGCAATGCAGCCATACCTTTACTTCGTAGTCTCATTTGCCTTCCAGACTGACTTCCGCCAGGTATCTTAACTCGACTACGTCCTCCATCGATAGTTGGGGCTTCAATTTCTCCACCAATGGCTGCAGTTGTCATACTGACAGGGATCCGACAGTATAAGTTTTTCCCATCACGTTCAAAAATTTTATGTTCTGAAACTTCCGTAAAAATATAAAGATCTCCACTTGGACCTCCCCGCACACCAGCTTCACCTTCACCACTGAGACGTATCCTTGTGCCAGTTTCAACGCCTGATGGTATATTGACTGAAAGAGATCGTTCTTTTTCTTCTTGGCCAGACCCATTACATTTTCTACACGGATCTTTAATTATTTGCCCCATCCCTGAGCACGTTGGACACCCTCGTTCAACAGTAAAGAAACCTTGTTGGGCACGCACTTTTCCCATCCCTGAACATGTTGGGCATGTTGATGGTTTTGAACCTCCAGAAGCGCCTGTTCCGCTACAGCCACTACAGTTAACAGTTGATGGTATGTTTATAGTTTTTTGGATCCCAGAAAATGCTTCTTCTAAACTTATATTGAGGTTATATCTAAGATCAGATCCTCTTGACGCGCGCTGTCTGCTATTCTGGCCTCCACGAGAATCACCAAATAGATCTTCGAAAACATCAGAAAAAGCTGATGAAAAATCGCTACCACCGTGAAAACCACCTGCACTTGGTCCAGCACTGCCACCCTCAAATGCAGCATGTCCGTATCTATCGTATGCTGCTTTTTTATTTTGATCCTTCAGAACATCATACGCTTCATTTACTTCTTTAAATTGATCTTCTGCGTTTGGGTTTGATGAATTTCTATCTGGATGAAGTTCTTTGGCTTTTGATCTATATGCCTTTTTTAAATCAGCTTCAGAGGCATTTGAAGAAACACCAAGTACTTCATAAAAATCACGTTTTGACAATATTTCCGCCCCTTTTAAAAAGATAAGGGGTGCTGATTTACACCCCTTATGAACTTAGGCTAATTACTTTTGATCTTCGTCATTCAAATCTTCAAAATCAGCATCAACGATATCTTCGTCAACACCACGTATCTCTTCTTCACTCATTCCTTCAGGCGCACTTCCACCTTCTGCTTCAGCAGAAGCCTTGTATATAGCCTCTCCTAGCTTCATTGATGCTTCCGTGACATTTTGAACACCTGATTTGATTTTGTCAGCATTTTCACTTTCTATTACTTCTTCTAAAGCTTTAATGGCTAACTCAATTGCTTCCACAGTGGTTGGGTCAACTTTGTCACCATGTTCTTCCAGTGATTTGTTTGTTGAATGAATTAGCCCCTCCGCTTGATTTTTTGCCTCAACTAACTCCTTGCGTTCTTTATCTGCTTCAGCATTTTCCTCAGCATCTTGTACCATTTGATCTATTTCATCATCTGATAGACCGCCTGAAGCTTGTATGGTGACCTGTTGTTCTTTTCCAGTTGCTTTATCTTTTGCATTAACGGAGACGATTCCATTCGCATCAATATCAAAGGCCACTTCAATTTGAGGTAATCCTCGAGGTGCTGGGGGAAGCTCTTCTAAGTTGAATTGTCCTAAAACCTTATTATCAGCCGCCATTTCTCGTTCCCCTTGAAACACACGAATTGTAACGGCGGTTTGGTTATCCTCAGCGGTAGAAAACACCTGTGATTTCTTTGTTGGAATAGTTGTGTTTCTATCAATTAATCTTGTAAACACACCACCTAGTGTTTCGATTCCAAGAGATAAAGGAGTTACATCTAAAAGCACTACATCTTTAACATCTCCCTGTAGTACACCAGCTTGTATGGCGGCACCCATGGCAACAACTTCATCAGGATTAACACCTTTATGTGGTTCTTTACCAAAGAAATTAGAAACTTCTTCAGTTACTTTTGGCATACGTGTCATTCCGCCAACTAAGACAACTTCGTCAATATCGCCTTTTGCTAACCCTGCATCTTTTAAGGCCGCCTGACACGGTTTCATAGACTGTTTAATTAAATCTATTACTAAGCTTTCTAACTTAGAGCGTGTTAATTTTAGAACCATATGTAATGGCTGGCCACCATTAGGGTCCATTGAAATAAATGGCTGGTTGATTTCGGTTTGTTGACTTGAGGAGAGTTCAATCTTTGCTTTTTCAGCTGCTTCCTTTAATCTTTGCAACGCCATTTTGTCTTTTTTCAAGTCGACGCCAGTTTCCTTTTTGAACTCTGATGCTAAGTAATCAACAATTCTCATGTCAAAGTCTTCACCACCTAAATAAGTATCACCATTTGTGGATTTTACTTCAAACAAACCATCATCTATTTCTAAGATTGTTACGTCAAAAGTACCGCCCCCTAAATCGTAGACAGCAATTGTACGCGCTTCCTTTTTATCTAAACCATAAGCCAATGCCGCAGCTGTCGGCTCGTTTATAATTCTAAGAACCTCAAGCCCTGCTATTTTTCCAGCGTCCTTGGTTGCTTGTCTTTGCGCGTCATTAAAATAAGCTGGTACTGTAATTACAGCCTGGTCCACAGTTTCTCCAAGATATGCTTCAGCTGTTTCTTTCATTTTTTGAAGTATAAAAGCAGAAACTTGAGAAGGAGAAAACTTATCACCATTTGCTTCTACCCAAGCATCACCATTTCCACCATCCACTAATGAATATGGAATATTTTTTATATCTTTTTGTATGTGCTTATCGTCAAGCCTACGTCCTATTAAGCGCTTTACAGCAAACACTGTATTATCAGGGTTAGTAACTGCTTGCCTTTTGGCTGGTTGCCCTACAAGTTTTTCATCATTTGCAAAAGCAACAATCGACGGCGTTGTTCTGGCACCTTCTACATTTTCTACGACCTTTGGTTGAGAACCATCCATTATGGCGATACATGAATTTGTTGTTCCTAGATCAATTCCAATTACTTTACCCATCTAAAGGTCCTTTCTGATGGCTTTTTTGCGCCACGATTGTTCAATTATTAATTTACTTCTGTTGGTTATAAAACTTCCAACCAACGTTAAATTCGAATGTTATATAGGTTTGGTCTGCAGTCCCTACAAGGGGAGGCGCAATAAAAAAATAGTTTTTATTTAAATTAGTAAATTTAAATCCCAATAAGACAAATAGCATGGTCTATTATGCAAGCTTTCTTTCTATTTCTTGCCTTTCAAAGACTTCAATTACATCATCCGCTCTTATGTCTTCATAATTTTCAAAAGCCATTCCACATTCTTGACCCAAATTAACTTCATTAACCTCATCTTTAAACCGTTTTAAAGTTTTTAATGTTCCTTCATGAATCACAACATCGTCTCGAAGCAACCTTACGCCAGATGAGCGACGGGCAAGCCCTTCGGTTATTTGACAGCCAGCTACTTTTCCAACTCCAGTCACCTTAAATACTTCTAATATTTTTGCATATCCAATGAAGGTTTCTCTAACCTCGGCTGACAGTAAACCAGAGGCAGCTGATTTTATATCATCAACCAAGTCATAGATTACAGAATAATATCGCAGCTCTACACCTTTTTGATTGGCAGATTGTCTAGCTGGCGCATTTGCACGAACATTAAACCCCATTATTGGTGCCTTTGAAGCCTCTGCTAAGGTAACATCTGATTCTGTTATTGCCCCAACGCCTGAGTGCAATACTCGTACCTTAACCTCTTCATTACCTATTTTTTCCATAGCCTGAACAATTGCTTCAGCTGAGCCTTGAACGTCAGATTTTACCAAAATAGGAAGTTCTTTTAGGTTTTGATCAGCTTTTGCATTTGCTAGAAGTTGTTCTAAACTTGTGCCACTACCTAGCGCAGATTTTTTATCTTTTGATACTTGGGCCCTATAATCTGCAATTTCACGAGCTTGAGCTTCTGTTGAAACAACATTTAATACATCTCCTGCTTCTGGAGTACCGTTTAACCCCAGAACCTCAACAGGAACTGATGGTCCAGCTTGTTTCACACGATCATTTTGGTCATTTATCAACGCTCGTACACGCCCCCATTGTTCTCCAACTACAAAAATATCACCCTGATTTAAGGTGCCTTTTTGTATTAAAACTGTTGCAATTGGACCCCTACCAACGTCAAGTTTAGCTTCGATTACCGCACCTTCTGCAGCTCGATTTGGGTTGGCTTTCAGTTCCAATAAATCAGATTGTAGAGAAATATATTCTAATAACGTATCTATGCCAGCCCCTGTTTCTGCAGAAACCTCAACATCCAAAACGTCACCAGACATTTTTTCGACAATGACTTCATGTTGTAATAATTCTGTACGAACTTTGTCAGGGTCTCCCGCTGGTTTGTCGCATTTGTTTATAGCCACAATCATAGGCACATTAGCAGCTTTTGAATGATTAATAGCTTCAATCGTCTGAGGCATAACGCTATCATCAGCAGCTACGACTAATATAACAATATCAGTTACCTGAGCTCCACGAGATCGCATTGAGGTAAATGCAGCATGCCCAGGGGTGTCAAGAAACGTAAACAATTTTCCATCATCCGTTGTTACTTGATAAGCACCTATATGTTGAGTAATTCCTCCAGCCTCTCCAGAGACCACGTTAGCTTTTCTGATTACGTCTAAAAGAGATGTTTTCCCATGATCTACGTGTCCCATAACCGTTATGACGGGCGCCCTTGATTCTAAACTAGCTGGGTCATCTTTTATAGCAACAATAACATCCTCAACATCGGCATCTGATACTCGTACAATTTTATGACCAAACTCCTGAACTATAAGCTCTGCTGTATCTGCGTCGATCGATTGGTTTTGTGTAACCATCATTCCGTTTGTCATAAGAGATTTCACAACATCGGAAACCCTTTCAGCCATCCTATTAGCTAACTCTTGGACAACTATAGTTTCTGGTACCTGAACATCCCTAACAACTTTTTCACGCTCTTGATTACTATCTAACAGTTTGCGTTTTTCACGCTCTTGTTTTCGTCTAATCGCCGCCATTGATCTTTGACGACCGCCCCCATCACTCAAGGCTTGAGTTAATGTCAACTTACCAGACCGACGCCTGTCAGTATCACCACCTTTTGGTGTTCTTGGTGATTGTTGCTTTCTTAACTCGTCTCTATCTGGAGTTTTTCTTGATGTTTTTGCCGCGGGGCGAGTTGAATCTTCTGGAGCTTTTGTTGTGATTGTGGGAAGTTCTTCAACTACTTTTTTCGCTTCTACTACGGCCGCAATAGCTCTTTGTTCTTCTTCAACTTTTTCTTTTTCTTTTTCTTTTCGCTCAGTTTCTTCTTTTTCTTTTGATTCTAAATCTGCACGCTTTTCTGCTCGTTCTTGCTCTCTACTCTTTTCGTCAGCATCTCTTTTTATCTTATCTAACTCTTCTCTTTTGCGAGCAGCCACTAAAGCTTTTTTGCGCCGCTCTAATTCTACCTCAGAAATCCCACCTGGTGTTTTTGACGGAGTTGATTTGTTTTGAGGGTTATTTGTTTTAGATGTGAAAACATTAGGCTTTGGCACGACAACACGTTTTCTTTTTGTCTCAACAACGACTGCTTTAGAGCGTCCATGGCTGAAACTTTGCCTTACTTGTCCAGGCCTAGAGGGCGCCCCTCCTAATAGACCAATTTTTTTACCAGATTTATTTTCAGTATCACTCATGTTTAATCCAAAATCTAATTTAAGCCGGCATTAGCCGAAAGTTCTTTGTTAAGTGGCTCGAATCCACGTATTTCGTTTAATCTTGAGGCTTCATGTACTACACGTTTGCTAAGACCACCAGAGGTAAGGGATGCATGTACCACATAATTCCTTCCAAATGCTAGACCCAGTTCTTGACTAGACAAGCAATCGATATAACTATTCCCTCCAACTGGGGGTCTTAGTTTTGATTTTTGCCCTACTGAACCATCTCTTGCTTGTATTAAAGCCTTAGCTGATCCGTCAGTTAAGGTTGATTTAACTTTTTCAAAACCAGATACTGCAATTCCAGATTTTCTTGATAAAGAAATTAGTGCAATAACATTTTTCAATAAAAGAGCCTCAACAAGTGTTACCAAATCATTTCGAACAGAGACCTTTTCTTTCGCAGTTTTCAGAAAAAGCTTTTTTGATATAGCTTTTTCTAAGAAAGCTCGATTTGTCTTTACCCAAATCCCTCTTCCAGGAAGTTTTTCAGAAATATCAGGTACTATTTCTTTATTAGGATCCACAACAAAACGTATCATGTCAGATTTATGACAAGTTTCGCCAGAAGATATACATCTTCTTTTTGTCTGTTCGCTAATCAATTTTTCTTGAGGCTCTTTCATTATATATTATTATTCAGATACGGCTTCTTCTTCAATTTCCTCTTTTTTGAGGTCTTCTGGATCTACCCAGCCAAGCTCAATTCTGGCGGTCATGACTAAGTTTTGAGCCTCTTCAAGTGATACATCAAACTTTTCTAAAAGACCCTCATCCTTGTGACGTTTTCCGTCTACAACTGTCCATCCACCTGATAATTCCCAATCTGCACAAGTTGCAAAATCTTCAAGAGTTTTTATACCATCTTCGGCCAATGCTATTAACATTTGTGGTGTTAAGCCATCAAACGATGATAGACTATCCTCAACACCTAGTTCTTGAGCCTGTGTTATCGCTTTAGTATTTTGCTCCTCTAGGTACTCTCGAGACCTTGCTTGTAATTCTTCGGCAGTTGATTGATCAAAGCCCTCAATTGTTAACAGCTCATCAAGTTCGACATAAGCAACTTCTTCTAACGTTGCAAAACCTTCAGAAACAAGAAGTTGGGCCACTACTTCGTCAACATTTAGAGATTCGGTAAACAAAGCTGTGCGTTCATTAAATTCTGTTTGACGACGCTCAGATTCTTGAGATTCCGTCATGATATCAATATCTAAATTTGTTAATTGAGAAGCTAATCTAACATTTTGCCCTCTTCTACCAATTGCTAAAGATAACTGTTCATCGGGCACTACAACTTCAATTCTTTCAGCCTCTTCGTCCAAAACTACCTTGCTAACCTCAGCAGGTTGCAATGCATTTACTAGAAAAGTGGGGGCATCGTCATTCCATGGGATTATATCTATTTTTTCACCTTGTAATTCATTTACGACTGCTTGAACGCGACTACCACGCATCCCAACACAAGCGCCTACCGGATCAATAGAGTTGTCATTAGAAATAACACCAATTTTAGCTCGAGAACCTGGGTCCCGCGCAACAGCTTTTATTTCAATAATACCATCATAAATTTCTGGCACTTCCATTTTAAAGAGTTCAGACATAAATTCTATAGCAGTTCTAGATAAGAATATTTGTGGTCCACGGGTTTCTGATCTTACATCTTTAATATAAGCACGGACACGGTCACCATTTCTAAAGCTTTCTCTTCCAATTTTTTGGTCTCTTCTAAGAATGGCCTCTCCTCGCCCTACGTCTACAATTACATTCCCATACTCTTCTCTTTTTACAACGCCATTTATGATAGTACCAACGCGGTCTTTGAACTCCTCATATTGTCTTTCACGCTCAGCTTCTCTTACTTTTTGTAAAATTACTTGCTTTGCTGACTGTGCTGCTATTCTGCCAAAATCCATTTGTGGCAACTCATCTATTAATTGATCTCCAACCACAGCATCTTCTTTATATACGATTGCATCTTCAACAGTGAGTTCTTGAAAACTATTTTCAACTTCTTCTACTACTGTTCTTATCCGCTGCATTGTTAGATCACCAGTTTTCCGATCAATATATGCGCGTATATCAAGCTCAGCACCATATCTTGATTTTGCAGCTCGTGCCATGGATTCTTCCATGGCCTGAATAACCAAGTCTGGCTCAATTAATTTTTCTCTGGCAACGGACTCTGCAATTTGTAGGAGCTCTAATCGGTTTGCGCTTGTAATAGCCATTGAATTTACCCTTTTCAGTCTAAGTCTTCTTGTTCAATTGTATCGAAATCATTTTCGTTAAAATCATTCTGCTTTTTTAATGTTTCTGTAATTAAATTATCAGTCAGAATTAGTTTTGCATCAGAGATCCATTCAAATTTCAGACCAATCGTTCCAACATTAATTGTTATTAGAACCTCATCTTCGTTAATTCCTGCAAGAATACCTCTGAAGCGTCTTTGCCCATCTATTGTGTCCGCTGTCTCAATTTTTGCCTCATAACCGTTCCAATACTCAAAATCAGAAAGCCGCGTAAGAGGTCTATCAATTCCTGGAGATGAAACTTCTAAAGTGAATGGATCTTCATATGGATCTTCCACATCTATAGTAGCGGACAGCTCATTAGAAATTTTCGCACAATCATCGACATTAATATTTCCATCTGGTTTATCTATCATAACCTGAATTAATTTTGACTTCCCATCCATTAATCTTATGCGCACCAACTCAAAACCCATATCTTCAATGATAGGTTTAAAAATTAATAACATACGATTATCTAAAGACGTGCGAGCAATTAAATTATGCAAAACTAACCTCGAATAAAAAAAAACGGGCCATCAGCCCGTATAAACTTTCGGAGAGTTTTGGTTTTGGAAGCCAAGAACTCGATGTTGTCGTGCTTATAATAATAAGTTTAACTAAAAACAAGCCCTATGAATCCATAAATTTTGATTTTTACCTTGTGTCTGATATTTAATTTAATTTAGGCATTATA